>Ga0209415_10000881_pt1 | contig 56953 bp, 50 predicted proteins | sample PeaSoiSIISIP2007_FD_187696 | JGI IMG/M metagenome (GOLD analysis project Ga0209415, IMG submission 187696) | Peat soil microbial communities from Weissenstadt, Germany - SII-SIP-2007 (SPAdes) (version 2) | ecosystem: Environmental > Terrestrial > Soil > Wetlands > Peat | place: Germany... | reverse complement strand
ATCGAAGCGGTGGGGCAATTGGCTGGCGGGATGGCCCACGAGTTCAACAATTATCTTGGAATCGTCCTGGGATACAGCGAGCTGTTATTGGAGGAAGCTGCGGCCACCGAAGGGCTGCGCCGGAACGTGTCTGAGATCAAGGCGGCTACTCAGAGGGCCGCTTCGCTGACGCGACAACTGCTAGCCCTTAGCCGGCGCCAGGTGCTCCAGCCAAAGGTTCTGGACGTCAATGCCGTGGTGTGGGAGACACACAAGCTCCTCCGCCGCCTCATCCCCGAGAACATCGAACTGGTTCCGGTTCTGGACCCGAACCTGCAACCGGTCAAAGTGGACCCTGCACAGATCCAGCAAATCCTCATCAACCTGGTGGTGAACGCTCGCGACGCCATGCCGCAGGGCGGAAAAGTGGTAATTGAAACGGCCAACGTGGAACTGGATGAGGAATACGCCGGCCGCCACATCGAGGTGCAGCCCGGACGCTATGTGATGCTGGCGGTGAGCGATAACGGCTCTGGCATCGATGAACCAACCCAGGCCCGAATCTTTGAGCCTTTCTTCACCACCAAACAGGAGGGCAAAGGAACGGGGCTGGGGCTATCGACGGTTTACGGCATCGTACGGCAGAGTGGGGGGCACATCACCGTTGAGAGCGCCCCGGGAGAGGGCACTAGGTTCCGCATTTATCTGCCTCCGACGGCAGCGACCGAACTGAAGGTAGAAGATGAGACACTGCCGATGCAAACTGAGGTCCTCACCGGTACTGAAACCGTGCTGGTGGTCGAGGACGAACCGGCTCTGCGCAGATTGATTTCCGTGTCTCTGGAGAAACGCGGCTACACCGTACTTGCGGCGGACGACGGCACGGAGGCAATCCGGATTTTGGAGAACAATCCTGGCAAGATTGACCTTGTGGTCAGCGATATCATGATGCCCAAGATGAATGGGCTGGAGTTGAGGAAAAAAGCAATCTTGCTGCGGCCTGAGATGCAGTTCTTGTTGATTTCTGGCTACGCGGAAGACACAATCAGCGAGACAGCGCACCTTCCGCAAGACGTGGGCTACCTGGAGAAGCCATTTCTTCCGGCTGAGTTGGCGCGCAAGGTGCGCGAACTGCTGAACGAGAGTGACGCCAGAGCTACCATCAAGACCGCATGATATCGCGGCACCTTCTAGCGCAACTCCTCCATTACTTGCTCGAGCACTTCCCTTCCCGGGCGCGTTACCGATTCCGGCAGCGTGGCCAGTGGCTGGTCGGTCATGTTGAGCATGTCAATAAAGCTGGGCGCCTGCGGGTTCACATAGAAGACTCCGGTGATCACTTCGCCTTTCTCGTGAGCTTCATGCAAGCGGCTGATGGCGTTGATCCGGTGAGTTGGATCATAGTCTTCTTCAAGCTTGCTCAGGCGGAGCCGGGAACCGTCATGCATGGTGACTTCGACGGTCGTACCTGGATCGTACTCCACATTAATTTCCTCGAAGGCTGGGACAAAACTGATGTCCTGGAGCGGCTCTTCGTGGTCTTTCATGTATTTGTAGGATTTTGTCGAGCCCTCGTGATCGTTGAAAGTGACACAAGGCGAAACCACATCCAGCATCACCGTACCCTTGTGGGCGATGGCTGCCTTCAACATGCTGTGCAATTGCTTTTTATCCCCGGAGAAAGAGCGGCCCACAAAAGTCGCACCCAGCGTGATGGCCATGGCGCAGGTATCAATGGGCGGAAGATCGTTGATCACACCGGTTTTCAGTTTCGATCCCAGGTCTGCCGTCGCCGAGAATTGGCCCTTGGTCAGACCGTACACCCCGTTGTCCTCAATGATGTAAATGATGGGCAGGTTGCGCCGCATCAGGTGGACGAACTGCCCGATGCCGATGGAGGCCGTGTCGCCGTCGCCACTGACACCGAGCGCAATCAGCTTGTGGTTGGCCAGAACGGCGCCGGTCGCGACCGAGGGCATGCGGCCATGCACGGCGTTGAAGCTGTGGGATCGGCTCATGAAGTAGGCCGGGCTTTTGGAGGAGCACCCGATACCGCTGGGCTTGATGACGCGCTCGGGCGGTACGCCCATTTCATACATGGCGTCAATGATGCGCTCTGAAATTGCGTTGTGCCCGCAACCGGCGCAGAGCGTGGTCTTGCCGCCGCGGTAGTCCAGCACAGCTAAGCCGATGCGATTTGTTTTCGGTGGTGGCGTGCTGGTTGGTGTGGTCGCCATTTATTTGCCCTCCATGCTCATGAGTTCGTCGGTCACCGACCGTGCATCGAGTGGCAGCCCGTGAATGTGCGCAATGCTGCGCAGCCGTGTGACCAGTTCCGGTTTGATGTCCAGCTTCAGCAAGCTGAGCATCTGCGCGTCGCGGTTCTGTTCGATGACGTAGACCCGCTCGTGCTGCTCGATGAAGTCGTGAACCTCGCGGGTAAACGGGTAGGCGCGGAGACGAAGGTAATCGGTCTCGATATCGTACTCGTCGCGCAACTGATCTCGCGCTTCGAGGATGGCCCAGTGCGACGTGCCGTAAGCGATGATGCCGATCTTCGCTGCTTTGCCGGTCATCAACTCGGGCCGGGGCACAAAGGATCGGGCGGTTTCGAACTTGCGGTTAATGCGCTCCATGTTGCGCTCGAAATCGTCCGGACGCTCGCTGTATTGCGACTTTTCGTTGTGTCCGCTGCCACGCGCGAAGTAGGCCGCCGCCGGATGATCGGTACCGGGCAGGGTGCGATAGCCGATGCCGTCACCGTCCACGTCTTTATAGCGGGCAAAACTACCCAGGCGGTCCAGATCTTCTTTCGAAAGCACCTTGCCACGCTTGACCGGGGTAGTCGGATACTCGAACGGATCCGACATCCAGTTGTTCATGCCTAAATCCAAATCCGACATTACGAACACCAGTGTCTGGAACTGTTCGGCGAGATTGAATGCGTCCTGCGCCATGCTAAAACACTCGGCCACGGAATTGGGAATCAGCAGGATGTGTTTGGTGTCGCCGTGGGAGAGAAACGCGGTTGAGAGGATGTCGCCTTGCGAAGTGCGCGTAGGCAGGCCGGTCGAAGGGCCGACGCGTTGGATGTCCCAGACCACTCCGGGAACCTCGGCGTAGTAGGAAAGCCCGGCAAACTCCGACATCAGCGAAATGCCCGGGCCCGCTGTCGCGGTCATGGAACGCGCGCCCGCCCAACCCGCGCCGAGGACCATTCCGATCGCGGCCAGTTCGTCTTCCGCCTGCACGATGGCAAATGTCGCCTTGCCGTCGGCCCCGACGCGATACTCCTTCATGTAGTCGATCAGAGTCTCGACCAGCGAGGATGACGGCGTGATCGGATACCAGGTCACGACCGTGACTCCGGCAAACATGCAGCCCAGAGCGGCAGCAGAGTTGCCGTCGATGATGATCATCCCCTGCGTCTTGTCCATGCGCTGAACAAAATACGGATCCTGCTTGGTGAGGCTGGCGGCGGCATAATCGAAGCCCGCGCGCACCGCCGCCAAGTTCAGATTAGCGGCCTTCGCCTTCTTCGCGAACTGCTTGCGCAAAGCCTTCTCCACCTCGGCCATGTCGATTCCGAGCAGGTTGGCCGCGACGCCCACGTAAATCATGTTCTTGACCAGCTTGCGCAGCTTGGCTTCCGGACAAACGGGCGCGACGAGTTTGTCATACGGAACCGAATAAAAAACTAAATCATTCCGCAGCTTGTTCAGGCCCAAAGGCTCGTCGTAAAGAACGGCCGCGCCGGGCGCCAGCGACATCACGTCTTCCTGCGCCGTCTCGGCGTTCATGGCGATCAGGAGGTCAATCTCTTTTTTGCGCGCGATGTACCCATCCTTGTTGGCGCGGATGGTGTACCAGGTGGGCAACCCGGCGATGTTGGAAGGGAACAGATTCTTACCCGAAACCGGGACGCCCATCTGAAAAATGCTGCGCAACAGCACTGAGTTAGAGCTCTGCGAACCCGAACCATTCACCGTCGCAACCTGGATGCTCATGTTGTTGACGACGCGTTTCTGCTCCCCTTGCCCCGAGGCTTCGTGGAGCGCTACATCCGTGGTGGCCATTCCTTATCCTTCCTTTGTCCTTCCCTTTGACTGGAGCGGGTTTTGGGCCGCTCGGGGTGCTGTGGAGTGGTGACGCGAACCTTTGATTATACGGCACTGGAGCTGTGGCGAACAGGCGTGGGCGGCGGAATTCCAGTACTCCGGTACCAGCTTTTGAACTATGATTCCGCGCGAAGAAACTCCGCCATGTTGCGGAATTTATTATATCGTGACGCGACTAATTCTTGGATAGAAACTTTTTGAAGATCGGCAAGATGCTTGCGTAAGTCAACCGCCAGCAGTTCGGCCGCAGCGTCGTGATCGGCGTGGGCACCGCCTTCCGGTTCCGGCACGATGCCATCGATACAGCCCAGTTCGTTCAAGTCGGTAGCAGTAATGCGCAAAGCTTGCGCGGCCAGCTCTTTCTTTGTGGCGTCTCGCCACATGATGGAAGCGCAACCTTCGGGCGAGATCACGGAGTAGATGGCATTCTCCATCATCAGGACGCGGTCGGCCACGGCGATAGCCAGCGCGCCGCCGCTGCCTCCTTCGCCCGTGATGGTGGCGATGATTGGAACCTGCAGACGCGCCATTTCACGCAGATTACGGGCAATGGCCTCAGCTTGGCCGCGTTCTTCCGCTCCCAGCCCGGGATATGCGCCGGGCGTATCCACAAAGGTGAAAATCGGCCGCTTGAATTTCTCCGCCATTTTCATTGCCCGCAGCGCCTTGCGATAGCCCTCGGGATTCGGCATCCCGAAGTTGCGGTACACCTTTTGCTTGGTATCGCGCCCCTTCTGATGGCCAATGACCATGACCTCCTGACCCTGAAACCGTGCCATGCCACAAATGATGGCGGGATCATCGGCAAAGCCCCGGTCGCCGTGGATTTCGCTCCAGTCGGTGAAAATGCGTTCCAGGTAATCCAGCGTGTAAGGACGCTGTGGATGGCGGGCCAATTCTGTCTTTTGCCACGCGCTGAAATGCGAGGCGACCTGCGTGCGCAAAGCGTGAATACGATCGTGAAGCTGCCGGATCTGGTTGCGGGTGTCCTCGTCCTGCCCAGGCAAGGACTGCAATCTTGCCAGTTGCTCCTCGATTTTTCCCAGCTCCTGCTGCGCCCTCAGTTGAGACTCCATCTTGCTGCCATCACCGTTCCTGGCGGCCCATCGCGACTCCACCATGGACAAGAGAAACTCGGCCCCGGTGACCGCCAGCATTGCGTTCGTGACTGCCGGAGCCGCCGGTTGCAATCGCTTACTCCTGTGAGTGGAAACTCTCATCCCCTGCAGATTTCAGTCAATGACTCGGACCGCACCTCGCCCGCACAATTCTTCGACGCGCGCCATAAAATTGCGGTCTGGTTGGACATTATAGCCCTCCGCTTCCATGACCACCATGAAATCGCCCTGACGTTCCACGTCGAACAATAGCTTCGCGTCTCCTTTGCGTTGGGTGCAAAGGGCGTACAGTTCGTCGATCGTGGACTCGCTCGCCGTCTCCAGCGGAATGCGGATGCGCAGCGAGCGCGGCAATGGGACCTTCGCATCCTCGAGCGGAATAATGTCGTTGACGGTCAGCTTTGGGTTCACTCCTTCTTCGATACGCAATCCGCCGCGCACCAGGACCGGAACTTCCAGACGCACCTTCTCCTGCAGCTTTCGATAAGCTTCGGGAAACACAATCATTTCGACGGACCCCGCCATGTCTTCGAGCGCGCCCTGGGCGTAAAAATCTCCCTTCTTTGATTTCAGGACGCGGACGTTCGCCATGATTCCGGCGGTGGTGATGTTCTCATCCTTTCCCGTAGAAGCCTTGATGCTGGCGATATCGGCTGTGCTCAGAGCGCGCAGGTCTTCCAATTTATCTTTGTATTTTTCCAGCGGGTGCCCGGTGATGAAGAAGCCCAGGATTTCTTTTTCCGCGGCAAGGCGGGTGTGCTCGTCCCAGTCAGGTACGTCGGGCAATTTTTCGTTCGCCGCAGGATTTTCCTCCTGCTGAAATACGCCGAACAAGCCGTGCTGGCCGGAGGCTGCGTCGCGTTGGCTTTTTTCCGCGCGCTCCACGGCTTTATCCAGCACGAACATTAACTGCGCCCGATGTCCCAGAGAATCCATCGCTCCGCTCTTAATCAGCGACTCGAGCACCCGCTTATTCAGCAGGCGCAGATCCACTTTTTCACAGAACTCGTAAATGGAGTGATAGTGGCCGAGTTCTTTCCGCCCGGTGAGAATCGATTCGATGGCGTTGTGGCCGACGTTCTTCACCGCCGCGAGGCCGAAGCGGATGGCGCTGCCGTGCGGCGTGAAGTTGGCGTCGCTCACGTTGATGTCGGGAGGCTCGACGGGAATCCCCATCTCACGGCATTCGTTGATGTATTTCACCACGTCGTCGGTGCTGCCGGTGAGCGAGGTCAGCAGCGCCGACATGAACTCGACCGGATAATGGGTCTTGAGATAGGCGGTGTGATAAGCGAGCAAGGCGTAAGCGGCGGAATGTGCCTTGGGGAAACCATATTCGGCAAATTTGGCCAGCAGGTCGAAAATCTTCTCGATCTTCTTTGGCGGGTAGCCGCGCTGTACCGCGCCTTCGACGAAACGCTCGCGCTGCTTGGCCATTTCCTCAGGCTTCTTCTTGCCCATGGCACGTCGGAGTAAGTCGGCTTCGCCGAGCGAGTAGCCCGCGAGCCGGTTGGCAATCTGCATCACCTGTTCCTGGTAGACGATCACTCCCAGGGTCTCTTCCAGTACCTCTTTCAACTCGGGAAGCTCATATTCGATGTTCTTACGGCCGTGTTTGCGCTCGATAAAATGATCGATCATTCCACCTTGGATCGGTCCCGGACGATAAAGCGCGTTCAAAGCGGTGAGGTCGTCGATGGTGTTGGGCTGGTAGCGACGGAGCACATCGCGCATGCCGTGGGACTCAAACTGGAATACGCCGGAAGTGAGCCCGCTGTGGAAGACCTTCTTATAGGTTTCCTGATCGGACAGCGGAATGTCCTGCAGCGCAATGTGCTCGCCGCGGGTTTGGGCGATTAGCTTCAAAGTGTCATCGAGAATGGTGAGCGTGGTAAGCCCGAGAAAATCCATCTTCAGCAGGCCCATCTTTTCGATCGCGACCATGTCGAAGGCAGTAACAATTTCATCGTTCTTCGTCTTGTATAGGGGCACAAGTTCGATAAGCGGGCGGGGCGAAATTACTACGCCGGCGGCATGAACGCCGGCGTTGCGCACCAAGCCTTCCAGCTTGCGAGCGGTGTCGAGCAATTGCCGCACCTGATTATCACTCTCGTAGGCCTGCTGCAGCGCAGGGGAATCTTTCATCGCATGTTCGAGAGTAATGTTGAGCGTCGTGGGCACCATCTTTGCGATGCGATCCACATCGCTGTAGAGAATGCCCATGGCCCGGCCGACGTCTTTGATCGCCGCCTTGGCCGCCATGGTGCCGAAGGTAATGATCTGCGCCACATTCTCCCGTCCGTACTTTCGGGTGACGTAATCAATCACCTCGTCCCGGCGGTTCATGCAGAAATCAATGTCAATATCCGGCATGGAAATGCGTTCAGGATTGAGGAATCGCTCGAAGAACAATTCATGCTGCAATGGGTCAATGTCAGTGATGCGCAGCGAGTAGGAGACCAGCGAACCGGCGGCCGAGCCGCGCCCCGGCCCCACCGGAATACCGTTTTCCTTTGCGAAGCGGATGAAGTCCCAGACAATCAGAAAATAACCGGAGAACTGCATCTGCTGGATGGTGGAAAGTTCCCGCGCCAGGCGCTGTTCGTACTCCGTGATACTGTGCTTCACCAATCCCTGCTGCTGCAGGTTTCGCAGTACGTCAAGCCGGCGCGCAAAGCCTTCCCGAGTCACATGCTCGAAATAACTGTCCAGCGTGTAGCCCGCCGGGACCTCGAAATGAGGAAACGGATTGCTGACTTTTTCCAGCCGCGTGTTGCAGCGTTCCGCAATCGCGAGTGTGCGCGCAAGCACGTCGGGAGCATCCTTGAAGACACGAAACATTTCGTCGTGGCTCTTGACGTAGAAGTCCGTGCCTTGGAACTTCATGCGGTTGGCGTCCTGAATGGACTTGCCGGTCTGTATGCAGAGCATTACATCCTGGGCGTGGGCATCGTCTTCGCAGAGATAGTGGCTGTCGTTGGTGGCCACCAGGGGAAGGCCCAATTCTTTTTCCAAGCGAAACAGGAGGGGATGGATGCGGTGTTCCATCTCCAGGCCTTGGTCCTGAATCTCAAGAAAGAAATTGTCTTTGCCGAAGATATCGCGATAAAAAACCGCGGCATCGCGCGCGGCGTCGTACTTTTCTTCCATCAATCGTTCAGCAACCTCGCCTTTCAAGCACCCTGAGAGTCCGATTAGCCCTTTGGCATGTTCTGCGAGGAATTTCTTGCTGACGCGAGGCTTGTAGTAAAACCCGCGCAACGAAGCTTCGGAGGTGATTTTCGCCAGATTGCGGTAGCCTTCTTCGTTTTCCGCCAGGACCAGCAGATGGTTGTAGCTGTCGCCGTCCGGGGGAGTGCGCTCAATGTTGTGATCGTCTTTCTTGCAGATATAGAGCTCGCAACCAATGATCGGCTTCACGCCATACTTGTGCGCCGCATTCACAAAATGGACCGCGCCAAAGATATTGCCGTGGTCGGTCATGGCGACAGCCGGCATGCCCAGTTCCTTGACGCGCTGGCACAGTTTATCGACGTCGCAGGCGCCGTCGAGCATGGAGTAGTCGGTATGCAGGTGCAGATGGACGAATTGAGACATGGCCTCTCTTGATTTTACGTTGCCGTCATTCTAATGGGAACCGGCGCAAAGGAAACGCACCGGATATTCACAGTCAGCTCTGCTTTCCGCTCGTGCCATCGGGACACATCCCCACGTGATCAACCTCACTGACACAAAGGTCCTCTTAGGCACATTATCATCGCGTCCGCTTCCCTGAAGAGCAGATCCCACAATCGGACCCAGCTCCCCCCTGAGGCGAACGACACAAATTCCCTGGGAAACACATTTCCGTCCGACAAATTTATCTTCAGGAGGCAGTCATGAAACACATTCGTATCTCGGTATTGATTCTGTGTGCATGCTTCGTGTCCGTGGCATGGGGACAGCAGCCAGCGGGCAAAGGCCACATCAACTGGAGCGAGTTCCACCGGCAAAACATGGCGCGCTGGAACCCGTTTGAGAGCGTGCTTAATCCCAACAATGTCGGGGGCCTGGGACGGAAGTGGAAGTACAACACTGGTCGGGAAGTAATCTCCTCCCCAATAGTGGTAAACGGAATACTTTATGCGGGCTCGGAGAATGGCACATTTTACGCGCTACGAGCCAGCACCGGCCGCAAGCTCTGGAGCTACGGGACCGGCGGCCAGGTACAATGTTCAGCCGCCGTGGCGAAGGGGGTGGTTTATTTCGACTCGTTCGACGGTAATGTGTACGCACTGAACGCCCGCACCGGCCACAAGCTTTGGACCTATTCCGAAGGAGGCACCGGGCAAGGTTCCTCGCCCGCCGTAGTGAATGGCGTGGTCTATGTCGGTGGGGGCTGGGGACACTACAACGTGCACGCGTTGGATGCTACCACCGGCACTTCACTGTGGACCTTTGCCACGGGCGGCGGTCTGTTGTCCTCGCCCGCGGTGGCGAATGGCGTGGTCTATGTCGGCTCAGACGACGGCAACTTCTATGCGCTGGATGCCAGTACGGGCACCTTGCTCTGGAGCGACGCCATTGGCGGTTTCGGATGGGAGTCGCCCGCCGTAGGGAATGGTGTGGTGTATATCGGTTCCTACGACGGTAACTTGTACGCGTTGGACGCCAGCACGGGTGCCCAACTATGGAGCTACCCCATGGGGGTTGGTTCTTATTCCTCACCTGCGGTGGCGAATGGCGTGGTTTATATCGGGTCAGACGACGGCAACTTCTACGCGATCGATGCCAGTACCGGCGCCTTGCTGTGGAGCTATGCTGCCGGCAGCACTGCGACTGCCCCTGCGGTGGCAAATGGAGTCGTGTATGCCGGCTCGATGCACGGCACCGTGTCCGCCCTGGACGCCAGCACAGGTGCTGTGTTGTGGAGTGTCCCCGGCGGCCTCAACGTCGCGTCCCCGCTCACCGTGGTCAACGGGAAGGTTTACGTCGGTACGTACCCAGGCACTATTTACGCATTCGGGCTCAAGAAGGGTGGAAAGTAGCGTGATGTGATTATCGGGGCGGTTTCCAACCGCCCCGGTCTTAATCAGTGGCGATCCTCGCTAGCAGGCCTACTCCCATACGGAACGACGTTGGGGGCTGTGTATTGCTCACCGCGGTAACTGGAAGTCTAAGCCGCGATCTTCGTTCGCTATGACGGTAGCAGGAACGTCGAGTTCGGCAAGCGCGACCCTTCTGGTGCGCTGCTCAGTGAAAATCCAGAGGATTGATCCAACAATGGCGTAGTTCTGCACTTGCTCCGTATGCTGGTCGCGGAAGATGAGTTCAGTGTCGTCGGATTGCGCCGCCTCCGACGCAGGCTGGGGAGATGTTGATGGCGGCGCCTGCCGTTCTGCACGCAAACGCGCTACTTCGTCGCTTAAGCGACCGACTTGCTCTGCCAATTCGTCGTTCTGAGCGTAGGAATCAGGCGCGTAATCGTAGGCCGGGTAGGATTGCGCTGCATAGGAGTTGTCCGGATAATCCGGCCACCCGCCAAGATCGCCGTACCATCCGCCCCACCAGGGATACCCAAATCCGCTATACCGATACCTCCACCAGGGATAAGAGTGACCATAGCGCGAGTATGACCTACCACGGGATGACCAGCCACGAGATGACCAACTGCGGGTGTGAAACGATCCGCGGAAGCTGCTTCCCCAGCCGCGGTGAAAGCCGCCAAACGAGCCGCGATTGCCCATCATCATGCCGCGACCGCCGAAACCGGAACCGTGTGAGGCAAATCCGGCATGTCCGCCGAATCCTCTGGAGATCCCACCGCGACGTTGTCCCCACGCGGGCGCCGTGAGGAAAGCCACGCCCAAGGCCGCAACTGCCAGCCAGCGACGCATACATATATTGTAACGCCGGTTGCAAGTCTTGGGTTGGTAGGGGACTCAGCCCACTACTCGGGAGAATGCCTTGACATAGCTGCGTAGTACACGCTTAGTAGAGATCCCCTCGGCTTCGCTCGGGGCAGCTCTTCGACTGCAGGACCGCTTCGCGACGCGAAGCGGTCCCTTCGCTCAAGATGACAAAAGGGCCAATGGCAGGACACGCCCTGACCTGCCTAGTTCGATTTGTGCTCGCCAGGGATAACGATGACGACTGCATCGGGCTGTCCGGCTCTGATCAGATGCGGCATATTGGCAGCGGGTGGGGGCGAGCCGATGTCTTTGTCGGTCGCATAGGGAGCGTAGAACATCAGGTGGGGCGGAAGGTGATACAGCTCCTTCATCCCGGGAACTAGAAGGTAGCCGTTGTCGGACATCATGTAGACAATACCTGGTTTTTGCGGTGCGCGGAATTTTCCGGACTTATAGCCATCTTCGATCTCTGCCTTGATCTGCTCTTCGCTTTTGCCCTTGGCGCGCTGCTCCTCGGCATAGAGTCTGGTTGGCAGCGTGGTGGCGCTGCCCTCGGCGTCAAAGCATGTGGGTTCACAATTCAGGGGATTCTGGCGGTCCACAAAACACGAAAAGCCGTTTGTGCCCTCGCGCACTTTCACGTAGCCGGTCCGCTCCAGCAGATAGACGGTCGCCTTTCCGGAAATCTCCGGCGGAGCGGCGCTTTCCGCCAGTTTGATTCGCTCTTCGCTGGGCAAGGAAAAGTCGTAAGCGGGCTTTGGAGCTTGAGCGAGCGCGATGACGCTGGTTGTGAAAAGAAGAGCTGCCGAGAGCATGGCGCGCATGGACGGCCTCCGGGAGCGAGTTTCCGATGCCGAGCTGGATTCCGCTCTGGCCAACATAGACGCGAAGATTCTTGTCCGGATAGCGCCGAAGTGAATTGAATTCACATAACACCACCCTCAGTAGTGTGGTGCCAACTTAGTTCCGGTCCGCGCCGCCATGCTTCGCGCGGCAGAGCTTGCAGTAGGTGGCCGGTTCGCTATTGTCAACGTGGTGTTTGACCGGCTTCAGCGTCTGCAAATACGCGTAAATGGCTTTCAGATCGTCGTCGGTGAGGTTTTTGTAGTCTCCAAACGGCATGATCGACGAGAGCTTTCTCGCCTTCACATAACCCGTCCGAATTACTTGTATGAACAGCCCTTCGTCGTAGTAGCTGATGCCCGAAGCGTCGGGAGTGATGTTGGCGGGGCTGACTTCTCCCCACGGACCCTTCATCACCTGCCCCCCTGCGTACTCCAGTCCGGGGAGCGGTTCACCACGCTGTCGTGGAGTGTGACAGTCGGCACAGCCCCCGAGCAGCACGAGGTATGCGCCATATTGCAAACGATCCCTGGGATCTGGGGCACTCACCGAAGCTGTCACGGGCTCGGGCACACTGCGAATCAGGTATTTGACCGGGAAGACGATCTCAGTCTTCGGCAGCTGGCTGTGGACGGGAGGCAACGACCGCAAGTAAACCACGATTGAGGCCAGATCCTCGTCCGACATTTTCCTGAAGTCCTGATAGGGCATCATCGGAAACAGGGGTCGACCGTCGTGCCCAATTCCTTCACGAATGGCTCGAGCCAGTTGATCGTCGCTCCAGGTGCCAGCTCCGGTTGCGGAATCAGAAGTTAGATTCGGAGCCACAACTCGGCCGGGCAGGTCAGGCATGTCAAACCACTGCCCGCCCCCCTCCGTCCCGGGGACGATCGGAGCCCCGTGTGTGCTCCAGTCATGTTGCGAATGGCATCCCGCACATCCCGCCAATCCAACAGCGAGGTAGCGCCCGCGGTTCAGGCGTTGCGGAGTGGCTTCGAATTTCCGCGAGGTTAGAGGGCGCGCTTTGGGACCAAGGAAAGGCCGCCAGCCGATGGTCAAGCTGATCGCTGTGACCAGCAAAATCGCCACCATAGCCAGTGCAGCAAGCAGAATTTTGCTGAGCTTCTTCATTCAGACTCCTGCGTTCAGTCCCGCTTATCGCTTGTTCTTGCTCTTTGCTTTCCTGGCCGAGGGCTTGGCTGGCTTCTTCGGGGAGGCAACTCTCTCAGCCTTGGGTTTCGTTGTGCTGGGTACTTCGATTTTTGGCGCGGGCGCGGGAGCCGCACCTGCGACGGTGGCCTTTCCTCTCCGCTTCCCCACGGGCTTGGCCGGGGCGGTAGGAGTCAAAGCCGCTGCTGCAGCCGCCGCAGCTTTGGCACCTCGCCCGCGCTTGGCTGGCGGCGGGGGCGGGGGTGGAGGTGGTGGCGGCGCCAGGGGCTTTAAGAATCTCAGAATCTCGGTCCGCGAGCGCAGTTTTCCATCCAACAGCAACATGAATACATCTTGCGCAATCTTGGGATAAGCCGGCATTTGAGGCGTGATGTGCAATTCCGTCATTTCAGGCAACGGAACCTTCTGCTGCACCTGCCGCCACTTGGTAAAGAAATTCCTGATCTTCTGCGCCACCGCCTGCTGCCGCGCTGTCACCGCCAGAAACAGAGTCATCTCCGGCCGCGCTTCCGACAATAACTTCCAGGTACGGGAGGGCGTCGCCGCTTCCTTGCCGGTCAAGCGCTTGGCCAGATCCTTGGCGTGATCCTCAAGATCTTTCCATGCCGCCACCAGATCCTTGCGCGGGATAAGCTTGCGCATATCGGCGATGTCCTTCTCGCCGAGCCGCGCCGTGAGGAAATACAACACAGCCGGGGAAGGATCGGGCGTGTACCCCAGCGCATTCATCTGCTGACGGGTTTTGAGAAGTTGGCCTAATCCCGCCGCATCCACTTTGGCGGTGCCCCAATGGGGATGGAGCACCTTGAGCCATTCTTCCTTCTCCAGCACGCGCACAATGTGCAGCGGGTCGTCTTCGTAGGCTAGCTGCTCGATCTCCTGCCCGATGGCCTGGTCCGTAATGTACTCAATGTAGTTGTTCTCTTTTGCCGACTGGAATCGTACCTGGGTGCGCTCCTCCAGCGGCCAGTGGAAACGCGCTGCAAAACGGCTGGCGCGGATGAGCCGCGAAGGATCCTCGACAAAGGAGTAATTGTGCAGAATGCGGATCAACTTGGCTTCAATATCGGCTGCACCGTTGAACGGATCGAGCAGCAGGCCTCGCGATCCGGGATTCAGCGACAAGGCCATGGCATTGACGGTGAAATCCCGGCGGCGCAGGTCTTCGATGATAGTGGCAGGGGCAACGACCGGGGGTTTGCCGGTTTTCTCGTAGCGCTCGGTGCGAGCCGCGCTGATTTCGGCGCGCACATTGCCGGGCAATACCAGGTACAGAGTTTTCAGGTCGTCGTCCGAGGAGGCGACCACGGCGCCGGCGCGTTCCAGCTCTTTTTGCAGCTTGAGGGGATTGCCTGGAACCGTGAAGTCGAGGTCGCGAATAGTGAAGCCGCTGATGATGTCGCGGACGGCGCCGCCGGTCAGGTAGATGTTCATGCCGGCGTCGCGGGCAATGTCTTGCACCAGGGTGACGCCACGCAACTGATCCGGCGTCAGCCGGATTTCCATGGTGTAGATGTAGTCAGCCATGCCTTACTCAGAACTGCGGAGCCGCAATCCGCCCAGGGTGCGGCTTTGCCGAGATTTCCACAGGTCCGGTCCACGGTCCCAGGTTCGACTCGGCTGCTCCCACGTAAACTGCTCTATATACTAGACTTAGACGAATTAAGATGGATGGCACCAAACTACAGAAAATAACACAACGTTAACATTTTGGCTACTGCGAAGGAGATGACTCCGCATGTTCGGGGGAAAAGTGTGAGAATCTGATTAAGCCTCGGCGGCGGCGAGCCACGGCCAAGGCAGTTCCGGCGATACACCATGCCTTCCACACACAAGAAGGTCGTCGTCCGTAAAACGGACCGCGATTCCATCAACGGCTACGTCGCACCCGCCAATTTCATGCGGGAAGGCAAACTGGAGTTGCTGAACACTGCGGGCAATGTGGTCGCCATTGATCTGCGGGATATTAAAGTTGTGTACTTTGTCCGCGAGTTCGGGGATTCCGAATCGCTGAGCCGCAAGACTTTCACCACCCGGCCGCGAACCGAGGGATTGTGGGTGCGGCTCAAGTTCAAGGATAACGAGGTGCTGGAAGGCATGATGCCGAACGATCTGTCATTGACCACGGCCGAGGGTTTTCTGATTAATCCTCCCGACCTGCGATCGAACACGCAGCGTCTATTTGTTCCCCGCAGCGCCTTGGAATCGCTGACCGTGCTGGCGGTGATCGGGGCGACGCGACGGCAACGCCGGGGCGGGCCTGAGGATGCGCGGCAGGTGCCGATGTTCGGGGAGTAGTCCCGTCCAAAAGCGTGTCTCTCAAGCTTCAATTACAATCACGGTCTCAGTCGACAAAATCCCATGAAACTCTCGCACATCGCCTCCACTCTGGGCGTGCGGCTGGAAAACGGCTCGCCCGATACTGAAATCACCGGCGTCGCTGCAATTGAAGAAGCGGCGCCGAGCCAGATCACATTCGTAGCCAATCCGAAATATGCGACTGCGGCGCGGACCACCAAAGCGGCGGCGGTCATCGTCGCCGAGGACTTCCCTGCCATTCCAACGGCCATGCTACGCAGCAAAAATCCCTATCTGACATTTGCCCACGCGATCGCACTCTTCCACCAACCGACAAAGTACGCGCCCGGAGTTCACCCGACTGCGGTGATCCACGCTTCCGCGAAGGTCGGCGAAGGTGCACACATCGGTCCTTATGTGGTGATCGGTGAAGACGTGGAGATCGGCGACAACGCCGTGTTGCTGGCGCACGTCGTCATCTATCGCGGCGTGAAGATCGGCGCCAACTTCTTTGCCCACGCTCATGCCGCGGTTCGGGAGCACTGCCGTCTCGGAAACAATGTGCTCTTGCAGAACGGCGTGGTCATTGGCGCGGATGGTTTCGGCTTCGCCAAGGACGATCTCGGTCAATGGCACAAGATTCCTCAGCCGCAACCCGTTGTCATTGAGGACGATGTGGAAGTGCAGGCTAATTCCTGCATTGACCGGGCCAGCGTAGGCGAAACGCATGTTGGCCGAGGAACGAAGATCGATAATCTAGTACAGGTGGGGCACGGCTCGCACATCGGCGAGGACTCGCTACTGGCGGCGCAGGTCGGCCTCGCGGGCTCAACCGAAGTGGGGAACAAAGTAATTCTCACGGGGCAGGTGGGGGTGGTCGGTCATTGCAAGATCGGCGACGGCGCCGTCGTCACGCCGCAAAGTGGGGTTGCCGGCGACGTGGAGGCGGGAGCAATTGTCAGCGGCGCTCCTGCCATCGATCACAAGCTGTGGCTGAAATACTCCGCTTTATTGAGCAAGCTGCCGGAGATCGCGAAAGCGGTCAGAGGGAAGAAAGAATAACGACGGAAACTGTCGCCGTTAGCCCCCGTCCGAAGTAGCGATGTCATTCTGAGAGGCTGTGACTTTTTTGAATGTCGTCAAAAACCGATGCTGAAAACAAGACGGTTACGACGATGAAATGGCTGAAAATTCAAAAAAGTCACAAACTCTGAGCGAAGCAGTTGTTTTCGCTTGCGAAAACAACTACGTAGTCGAAGAATCCCTTTCAATCTGAAGCTCGCCCTGGCTTCTGGGAGTTCTCTCATGACTCCCGGCCGGGGAGATGCCTTGAAGTTCCGGAGATAGAGTTCGGGGTGCATGGATCCTTCGACTTCGCAGGATGTTCGCTAACGCGAACATCCTACTTCGCTCAGGATGACAGTCGTGCCGAGTCGCTCAAAACTGGCGCCTCTTGATATTCCGCGGGCAATCCGCTGTCAATCGCTCGTCTGACTTTTTCCATCAAGCACTCCCGGCTACCGAAGTCTTTTGGTTCGATGGGGTCGTGAAAGATTACATCCACTTTGCCGGGCTTGATGGCGAATCTGCGCTTGGGCATGACGTAGTGCGTGCCGGAGATGGTCACGGGAACCACCGGTATGTTACTTTCCGTGGCTAAATAGAACGGTCCTTTCTTGAAGGGCAGCAGCATGCCATCGAACGAGCGGTGGCCTTCGACGTAGATGGTCATGTTGATACCCCGGCGCACGACCTCGCTGGCCGCGCGCACAGCAGTGATTCCGGCTTCGCGGTTGCCGCGATCCACCGCAACCAGCGATCCCAACCGCATGATCTTGCCCAGCAAGGGATAGCTGAATAACTCCTTCTTCGCCATTACGGAGGTGCGGCGCGGAATCAGCGGCAGCATCAAGGGCGGATCAATGTTTGAAACGTGGTTGGACATAAAAATGTATGTGCGCTGGGGATCGAGCTTTTCCAGGCCAATGGATCGCACTCCCACGCCGGCGAGTCGTACGCCGGCCGACGCACCCCACATGCAGACGCGGTAAAGAAAACCGATGTCACCCGTGATGAAGGTCCAAGGAAAGCAGATCAAAGCCGCGAGCGGAAGCGCGAAAGCCCAGAACGTCAGCATCAGAATCGTACGAATCACTGGCGCGTTTCTCCGGACAGCTGAGTTTTGCCTGTGAGCCAGGCAGCACGGCGGGCTTTCTGCTGTAGCGTGATATTGTCCGCGTCCTTGAGCTCAAAATCAAATTGCGGATCGGCACTCGAATGCGTGTTTCGGACTAGATGCAACCCAACCGTCCGGAAAAAATCATCCCACGGGATTTCGCTCGTACCCGCAACATATTTCTGGAAGAACCATCCCAGATCCGCATGGCTGACTGCTTCTGCCGCTTGTTCTACCGCGGCATCGGGGAAATATAGCTTTTTGCGCGCATAGCTCTGGTTCAACCATCGGAAAAGATCCTGGAGAGAGGCGGCGCCGTTACTGGCTTCACGAATTTCCAGATCGAGCAATATACCCAACAAATAACCCTTGTTGTAGTAGGAAATGCTGCGCTCGGGTCGTCGGTAGTACTCATATTTCTCCAGCCAGGCGTCCAAACTGGACTCTTCCGCAGACTGGGTGTGCCGGGCTGGCCGCTGCTCGAGTTGCCTGATTTGGAAAGCCAGGCCGCGGAGGAACTGCGATTCATCGAGCAAGCCAGAAGCCAGCCGGGCGTAATCCGCGACGGTTGTGGTCACGCCCTCGATAAACCACAGCTCGGTGGTGTAGTTCTCCCGGGTGTAGTCGATGGGTTCGAGCGACTGTGGTCGGATGCGCTTGACATTCCACAAATGGAAAAACTCGTGAGCCGTGACGTCGGCGAGTGACTGTGGATCCTGGGCCGCGTCGCTGATATCAATCGCCGTGGAAGCGGCGTGTTCCATGGCGATGCCGCCGGGGCCCGGGACAACGTGGTACAGAAATAAGTAGCGGTCCGGCGGACGATCTTCCATCCAGGCGGTCTCCGCTGCCACGATTCCGCGCAGCATGGTCACGATCTTCGGCATGTCATAGCCAACTGGACCGCCGTCAACGACCACGCGGTAATGTCCGTCGCCCTCGTTGAACTCAGCTTGACGGAAAGCGCCAATTTCAACTGGAGAATCTACCAGACTGTCGTAATTGTCGGCGGAAAACTCCCCGACGGAAGATTCCGCGAGCGGCGTGGCAACTCGCCAGCCGGAGGGAATATTGGTTAATCGAACCCGGACCGGGAACGATCGCGCGTCCACAGGATACATCAGAATTTCAGCCAGATTGAAGAATGCGTGGTGCTCATTCAACTGCGCGCCGAAGGGGCCGGCATCGTCCACGAAAGTCTCGTACTCGACCTCGAGCCCTTGTTCCGCGCGCTCGATCCGCCACCGGCTCTTATCGAGTTTGCGAATCGAGAGGGGTTGGCCGCCGGGGCTTCTGGCGCGAACCCAGTTGATGTACTGGGCAAAATCACGGATCTGGTAGAGCCCATTCCAGACCGGCAATTGCAGCTCACGCTCAATGGCGCCGGGTGGGATTTCGATCTTAACCCGGACTAGGTGCTGCACGGGATTCGCCAAGGAAATCGTGTAATGAATCGAACCTGAAGGTTGCTCAGGGTCCGAGGCGGAACAAGTGGAGGGCGCAGTGGCAACGAAGGCAATCAGGAGAACAAAAAGGCAGCGGATAACCGAACCGGCTTTCCGTCGATCGTTTCCGCGTGCAGCGATAGGTGAGGTCACGTTCGGGTTCGGGTCTCCAAAGAATCCAGGCTCGACCCTGGCGGCCTTCCGGCGAGAGCTTTCAGGCGTTCCGGCAGTTTCTGGTAAATTCCGCCAAAGCCGCCGTTGGAGAGAATTGCGACGACGTCGCCCGAGCGCATCTCCGGTGCAACCAGTTGCACGATCCCTTCAACCGCGGGAACAATTCGTGCTCGCCTCCCGTGTTTCTGAATTTGTGCCGCCACAACCGCCAAATCCAATCTTTCGGCTTCCGGGATGGATTCCGACTTGAAGACATTGGCCACGATCACTTCGTCCGCTAGCGCGAGACTTTTCGCCAAGTCATTCTGCAGCACGTTCCGGCGCAGGGTGTTGGAGCGCGGTTCAAGGATTGCCCATAGACGTGCTCCCGGATAGCGGGAGCGCAGTGCAGTGAGCGTGCCAGCGATGGCCGTAGGATGGTGGGCGAAGTCCTCGATGATGGTAATACCGCTGACCTGGGCGCGCACTTCAAGGCGGCGCTTCACGCTCTTGAAGGTCTTCAGTGCGGCGGCAATTTCTTCCTTCGAAATCCCACATCCGGCAGCCATAGCCGCGGCCGAAGTTGCGTTCCAGACGTTGTACTCGCCGGGCAATGCAAACTCGAAGTCCGCCCACGGCTTGCCCTCGCGCACGACCGACCATGCGGTACGTGTGGTTTCCAAACGCAGGTCGGTGATTCGCCAGGCTGCGGCCGCGCTGGAACCATATCGTTCCACCGGACAAAATGACCGGGCGAGGCAGCGCTCCAAGCTCTCTCCCGCGTCGAAGGCAATGATGCGCCCGCGGCGGGGCACCAGGTTCACTAGGCGCTTGAACGCCGTTTCTACAGCATCCAGGTCTCGATAAATATCCGCGTGATCGAACTCGACCGAGGTCAGAATGACTGAGTCAGGAAAGTAGTGCAAGAACTTCGGGCCTTTGTCGAAAAAAGCGGTGTCGTACTCGTCCCCCTCGAGAATGAAATGCTTTCCCTGCCCAAGCTGAAAGCTGCTGCCGAAGTTTTCCGCGATGCCGCCGATTAGAAAGGAGGGCCGCAGGCCAGCCGTGTGAAAGATCCACGACAGCATGGAAGTGGTCGTGGTCTTTCCATGCGTGCCCGCAATCACCAGCACTTCTTTGCCGCGGAGAAACTCGTCGTGCAGAATTTGCGGCAGCGAGCAGAACGGAATCCGCTGGTCGAGAACCTGCTCAAGCTCAACATTGCCGCGGGAGATGGCATTGCCCACTACGACCAGGTCCGGGCGTGGCTCCAGATTTTCGACCGTGAACGGCTGGGCCAGCGGAATCCCGAGTGACGCGAGAAAGTCCGACATCGGTGGATACGCGGCCGCATCGGAGCCGGTAACGCGAAAGCCGCGCTGCTGCAGCATTCCGGCCAGGGATGCCATGGCTGTTCCGCAGATGCCAATCAGGTGGATGTGTCTCTTCTCGCTCATCGTTGTGTTGGAGCGTCCCTTCGAAGCGTGTTCTGGGTCCTCCGTGTCCTCTGTGGTAAACAAAGATCAACCACGCGTGACGCAGAACGCTCAACAGTCACTTCCTGCGTCCAGCTGAAACCGCTGCCGGAGTGGTGGCAGCTTCCAGGATCTTTAGGCTCGCTTTCCCGCGCTCCGCCGTGATCGCAGCACGCACCCCCAATGGGAGCGTCACATTGCCGCGCGAAACGTGCCCCGAGCGCAATCCATAAGCCACGGGTATTCCCAAATCCCCGACCACTCGCAGCACAACTTCTTCCAGAGTGTAGTCTTGGTCTTGGCTCTGCGAGCACTCCAGCATCTCGCCGAAGATGATTCCTCGCACGCCGGTCAATTTCCCCGCCAGCTTCAACTGCATCAGCATTCGATCAATCTGATAAGGCTTCGCAGCCACATCCTCGATAAACAATATGCTCTCACCGGGGTGGATTTCGTAGGGCGTACCCAGAGAAGCCGCCAGCATGGAAAGACAGCCGCCATAGAGAACTCCCTCAGCGGAACCCTCCGCCAGAACTCTTACCCCCGACCCGGACCCGAGATCCAATTCCCATCCCGAAGCTCCGGAGAGCGCCGCTTGCCAGGAAACCAGATCAATTCCATCGACGCGGGAAAAATCTTTTGTGACCATGGGACCGTGAAAGGTGAGCACACCGGCGGCATCCAGAACGTGGGTCAGCAGGGTTGTAATGTCGCTGTAGCCGACAAGAATTTTCGGATGCGATCGGATCTTCTCCACATTGAGCGTGTGGAGCAGATAATTTGCCCCATACCCGCCGCGGGCGCAGACAATGGCGCGTACGTCCTCCCGTGAAAACATCTCCTCCAGTTCGCGCATCCGGCGCTCGACCGAACCGGCAAAGTAGAGATCCTGATCAAGGATGGAATCAAAATAAAAGGGTTTATATCCCAACTTGCGGAGCGCCTGGCATCCCGATTCGAGCAGCTCACGTTTGATGTTGCTGGCCGGAGCGATGATTCCGATCGTGTCCCCGGGTCGCAGGGCGGGAGGCTTGATGCGCTCGATCGTTTGAATGGCCGGCATGTGGGCTAACGTGGGTCGATCATATCGGGGCGATCACTCTAAAGCGATCAATCTAGACGACCAATCTTAAACGAAAAACTCACCGCGGCAGACAAGCTGGGCGGAGCCGCGGAGAAACACCTGCTGCTCCCAACGCACCATCTGCACTCCACCGGGAGTATGAACTCGCAAGGGCGACTCAGCCTTCCTGGTGGCGATGGCGGCGACTGCCGCAGCACAGGATCCCGTCCCGGAAGACTGCGTCTCGCCGACACCGCGCTCGAAAAAGCGGGTGTCTATATTTTGCCTATCGAGAACCGCGACCAGCTCAACATTAATCCCATGCTTGAAGTCGTGGTGGCGCCCGATTTCCGACGCCTCCGCCTGCCATCCTGGAGCAAATTCGTTCACGAAAACCACGTAATGCGGATTGCCCATGGAGACCGGAATCCCGCGCACTTCGCTGAATGCCAGTTTGATCGGGAATTCATCGCCGACCTGGGGCTCGCCCATGGCAATCTCGAACTCATACTGAGTCTCGCTCCGCGAAGTGAGTGCGCATGTCTTGAGACCGGCGCCGGTGCGAATCACTACTCTTTCCCTCGCCTGCTCGGAGCACAGATAGGCGGCGACGCAGCGCGTACCGTTGCCGGAAATCTCTGCCTCTGAGCCGTCAGCATTGAACAGACGTGCCCGCACGTCGGCATCCGGCGCGGGAAACAGCCACTCCACACCATCAGCACCCACCCCGTGATGGCGCTCACAGATGCGACGGCTGAAGGCGGCCAAATCCGCGGGTACGTGCATGCCGTCAATGATCAAGAAATCGTTCCCGCATGCGCTCGCCTTCACGAAGGGAATGACGGTGGCAGATGCGTTCATTCCGTGTACACCGGCCCTAGCGCGGTCGCGCTCTCGAAGACGGAAGACTGTTTCAGAGCTTCCAGAACCTGCGCCTGCCCCTGGCGGGTTCCTTCCATCGCAAACTGAAGCCGCACGTGCTGCTTGGTGGTGGCAACCTGTACATTGTCCATCATGCCATGGACGCTCTCAAGAATACGGTTTACCTCGGCAGTAATTTCGTCCGCGTTATGGCCGGCAACCTCGTAAACGTGGACCCGCAATTTCAGACCGAATGCTTCTTCCGCACGTCCTAACAGAAAAAGGCAAAGCAAAATCACACCCGTGGCAAACACAGAAGTGACATAGAGTCCTCCACCCACCGCCATGCCAACCGAGGCTACGACAAAAATAGTTGCGGCAGTAGTCAAACCGGTGACCAACTTGTCGCGAGCATGGAGGATGGAACCGGCTCCGATGAATCCGATCCCAGGGATGATCTGGGCTGCGATGCGGGTGTGGTCTCCGATGTGCTCCGCGGCGAGTTCATCGGATAGGAGGGTAAACATCGCCGCCCCCATACAAATGAAGAGGTTGGTGCGCAGTCCGGCCGGGCGGTGTTTCAGTTGTCGCTCCAGTCCGATCAAGCCACCCAAGATTCCCGCCAGCACCAGGCGAACGAGCGAGACTCCGACGACGGAGCCCATCTCTCTCTGCAGAATCTCGTAGATGTGGTGTGCAAACATTGAGGCTAGAGTTTGGCTGGATTTTATCACCGGAAAACTCTGGCCTGTAGGCTTCCTCGCCCTGCCAGTTAACGGGCGTGATTACCGGACGAGCGAATGGGTGGAGTAGATCGTGGCCGGCGGCTGGCCGGAGGTGTGGATCACGACCATTGAAGATAGGTCCCGCTTTTGCACGGCGAGGGCGACGGGATCGCCATCCACGGCGACCACAAAGTCAACATATTGGGCAGGATTGGCCAGCGCCCGTTCCCACGGGCCTTGCGGGTCGGACGGCTCTTTCCACGGACGGTGATTGCCTTCGTTAATCACGCGGCGCAGGGGAATGCCCGCCCGCTGCAGGGCGCCCACGTGGTCCCCCAGATACATGAGCAAGGTGGAATCGCGCGGCAGCTTTATCAGATTGGACGCTAGTTCGCTCTCCAGAGCGATGCGGGTGCGGGAATTCACCCAGGCTTCGCGGAAGCAAATCGGCTGCGCCCGCCACACGTACGCATAACTTCCGGCCACGAGAATTACGGTGGCGAACGCGACTGCGGTTTTCGCTAATCGGTTGCGCGCAAAACCCAGCAGAAAGTACAACGTCAGGCCGGCGAATACGGCGAATGCGGGAAGAAGCTCCAACCCATAACGCACGTTGTAATACGAGAACGGCCACCAGACAGGTAGAAAGATGGGCACGCCGCTGTAGGCGATCGAAAGCATGTAAAACGGCAGCGGCATCCAGAGCAGGATAAGCGGCCACAGCCGGCGTTCAAAGATCAAGACAATTGCCGTTCCGGCCAGGAGCATCGCCACCCAAAGTCTCTGCCAGTTCCGTTCTGTCATGTTCAGCTCCGCTGATTTCATGAAATAACTGAAGGCGACCGGCAGATTGCCCGACCCTGGATGCGGTGGAGCGCCATGGGATGCGCCTTTCTCCTCGATAGCGCGGGCGGAGTATGGCCCATTGGCAAACTCCAGGGGGTTTCGATAAATGATCGCGTTGTAGGCGAGCCAGAGCGCGGGAGCCGCGGCGGCGAGCAAAATAAACTTCGCGAGGGCGCGACGCTGGGTTGCGCGGTCTCTGCCTGACTTCAACGCGGCAGCCAGCGCTGCAACGCTTATTGCTGGCGCCAGGAACCAGCCGTCGTAGCGCGTAAGACAAGCTCCCGCCAGGCACAAACCACAGGTCATAAGCGAGGAGGAAGATACGCTGCGGTCAGGTTCGCCAGCTCCACCGATTTCTTGCACAAACTCGCTGAAGTAGACGACTGCCCAGATGAACCAGGCCAGATATAACGGCTCGGTCATGGCCGTGGTTTGCAAGTAAATCAGATTGGGATTGGCCGCGTAGACGATTGCAGCCGACCACGCCGCCATCCTTGCCGCGAGGGCCGGCGACGAATGAGAGCTCAACGCCCCCCGCACCAGCCGGAATATCCCCGCAGCACCCAAAACGTAGGCGACCATCGAAGGAATCGATCCGCCAATTCCTGACTGCCAGGTGGAATCGGAAACCAGAAAGGGAATCGTCAGCAGATGCGGGAGCGGCAGCCACACCGTGCCCAGTTGCAGCAGACCAGGCGTGCGGGAATCCAATACCCGGCGGGCGATGTTGAGGTGGGCCACGGCATCGCCGTACAGCAGCACAGCGCCGTGCTGAAAGTAGAAAAAGAACGACACGAACGAAACGCAGGCCGCGAGTTGGGCGACGAGGGCCGTCTCCCGGTCCCAGCGGCGAGTGGGTTGGACCTTCATTCCAGGTGGGTCAGTTCGCGGAAAATTTGGAAACGGCTGTCGATCTCCTGGCGCGTCAGCGATTGCAGGCGTTCCGTGCCGAAACGCTCCACCGCAAATGATCCCATCACACCACCATAGAAAAGCGCGCGCTTGAGCACTTCGCGGTTGAGTTGTTCCTGCGAGGCGATGTACCCCATGAACCCGCCGGCGAAGGAGTCGCCCGCACCGGTGGGGTCTTTGACTTCTTCGATGGGCAGTGCCGGGGCGCGAAAGGGGTGGGCGCCGATGCCGAATGCGCCTTCGCGAAAGAAAATGGTAGCACCGTATTCACCATGTTTGAGGACCAGCGCCTGGGGCCCCATAGCCAGCACTTTACGCGCCGCGCGTGGCAAACTCCCTTCCCCGGCCAGCATTTTGGCTTCGCCATCATTGATCAGCAAGACATTGATCAGTTTCAATGTTTCGGTCAGCTCCTGGCGGGAACTCTGAATCCAATAATTCATGGTGTCGCCGCCGGTTAGGCTGACTCCGTCCATCTCCAACCTTACGGCTGCCTGCAGACCGGGGTGGATATTGCCCAGGAAGAGAAACTTCGAGTCCATGTACTCGGGCGGAATACGCGGCTGGAACCGCTCGAAAACATTCAGCTCCGTGAAATCGGTTTTGGCTTCGTTGAGGTTGTCCAGATACTGCCCACCCCAGCGGAAGGTCTTGCCTTTGGCATGTTCGATACCTCGCGTATCGATATTGCGCTTCTTGAGAACGGCTTCGTGCTGGGAGGTAAAGTCTTCTCCCACCACGGCGACTACGCGCACATCGGTGAAGTAGCTGGCCGCGAGAGCGAAATAGGTGCCCGATCCGCCGAGCACATTATCTACCCGTCCTGAGGGTGTGGCAATCGTGTCAAATGCAATTGATCCGACGGCAATGATGCTCATTTATACGGTCTTGCCTTTCAAATATTTGTCGAGGATGAGTTTGAGTTTCTCTCGGGTAGCCAAAGGAATCTTGTCGTGGTCGGTGAGAATGGCGTGCGCCAGAGCCGAGCCACACTTGCAGGCCCGTCCAGCGGGCATTGCGGCCACCGTCTCGCGCACCACATTGCAAGCATGCTCGGCGTTCTTCAGCAGCACCGCGACGACCTGATTGACCGTCACCGAATCGTGGTGCGGATGCCAGCAATCGTAATCGGTCACCATAGCCACCGTCACATAACAGATTTCAGCCTCGCGCGCCAGCTTGGCCTCCTGCAAGTTGGTCATGCCGATCACGTCCATACCCCAGCTGCGGTATAGGTTGGACTCCGCCTTGGTTGAGAACTGCGGTCCCTCCATGCAGAGATAGGTTCCACCACGTTTCCCAGTGACGCGGGATTTCTGGCAGGCGCCTTCCACCGCTTGGGCAAGTTCTGGACAAATAGGATCGGCAAAAGCGATGTGAGCCACAACACCGTCTCCGAAAAACGTATCCACGCGATGCCGGGTGCGGTCGAAAAACTGATCAGGAATCACAAAATCCAACGGCTTGTGTTCTTCCTTCAGTGACCCGACTGCGGAAATCGAAACGATGCGCTCCACACCCAATTGTTTGAAGCCGTAAATGTTGGCACGAAAATTCAGCTCTGTCGGAAGAAGACAATGCCCGCGCCCGTGCCGTGCCAGGAACGCAACCCTGCGACCGGCAAGGGTACCAAGGACGTACGCATCGGAAGGATCGCCAAACGGAGTCTGCTGCCGCAGTTCACGAAGGTCAGTGAGGCCCGGCATCGAGTAAAGCCCGCTGCCGCCAATGATGCCGATTTCCGCTTGCGACAAGAATCCCCCTGAAAAATGTCGTGAGACAAAGTGAACCGGTGATTATACAGGGTAGAAACAACAGCGTGGTGAATGGAGGCCGGGCGTCCCTGCCTTGCTGGACGGGCGAGATGCCCGTCCTCCATCGCTTCCTTCGGGGCCACCATTCACTTCCCCGCCAAATGTCCACCCGACAATAACTCGTTCTCCAACCCTTCCGTGGTCGGCTGGTCGAAGCTCTCCGTGATCAGCACGCTGTCGCCTACTGCCGCAATTACCATCAGCCCCTCTTCGGTCAACCAGGTGTGCGTGCCGGTCAGGGTTTCGGTCACCGTCAGGTCGCCGGCTGAGTTCGTACCTGGCTGCTTTACCTCCTGCACGTGCTTGTATCTCTTTGCCAGCGACTTGGCATAGATGGCCGCAAATTCCGCGGCCTTCTCCGGACTCGACCAGCGCGAAAGGTAAAGCAGCGCCAGCGGCGCGGCGGGATCCTCCTTCGGCCGAGCCGCGTAGTAATAGCCACCGCGCCAATGCGGATACAACTGGCGCGAAGCCTGCGCACCGGCATACTGATCGACTAGGATCGCTACGTCGAATTCACCGATCACCCCGAGATCGAAGCGATCGTAGTTTTTGAAGTCTTGTTTGAAATCGGGCAGGTGCAGGGATTTCAGGTGCTCGCCGGTAAGATATGTCTGAGGTTCCATGATTTGCCTCGTGTTTTGCGGCGGATTGGCAAACACTCCGGCAAAGGCTTTCTGTTTCCCCCCGCTACGCAGCAACTCGGCTTCGAAATCCAGACCGTAGCGATAGGGAAAGGTGAGAGATTCTTTTAGAAACATCGGAGCGTTCTTGAATTCTACCGAGTCCGTTGTACCCACGAGCATACCCTGCTTCAAAGCTTCGACAACTTGGGGCGAGGTCAGGAGCGACTGACCGGTCGGTGCCAGCATGTAATCAATCAGCACAACCATGGCTTGGCCTTCCACCACCGCCTGGCGCGCTTCGCCGACTTCATCGTTCTCGAGGTCGGCAGGGGTTGGCTGAGCTTTGTCGTTCAGGTCGGCGTCGCCGGCTTTCATCCATGTTTCCACGCCAAAGGACTGATCCTGAAGGGCGTGTGTCAGTTCGTGTGCCAGCACTGGACGTTGTTGCTCAACCTCGATCCAGTCAAGCAGATTCACGGTCTTGGTCTTGGGATCGTAATAGCCGGCTACCTGCTCGCCGAGCAGGGCCACCAGGAAAGTCTGCAAATCGAAGTCGCGGGGCAGAAGACCGAACTTTTTGAGCACCAGTTCGGAGCGGCGCAGTCGTTGCGCATCCTTGCCCTCCGCCATGTTCTTGTTGAGATAAGCCACAACTTCGTCGCGGCTGGTCAGCCGGCGCTTTACTTCGGACTTGATCGGGAGACCCGTATCTTTACTGGCGAATTGCAGAATCTCGTCAACGCTGCGGAAAAGTTCTTCCGCTTCCTTGGGGGAAACCTTGCTTTCTCGCGGAGGCCGGGCGTCCGGCGGTTTTTGATCCTGCGTGGTGCGGGTGCTCTGGCTCGCCTTCTCTTGATCTTCCGTCTGCGCCACTTGCGCCCAGGCGCAGGAAACCGACAGCAACAGAATCCAGAAAACCAGGACCCGCCATTTCAGTTTTCGATAGAATTTCATTGGCTCAGCCATCATTGCATCCCTTATGTCCCGTGTGCCGGAAAAAGACGATCCGCGCCAACTAGCAGCCGAGTACTTTCAAAAAGCCTACGAGCTGCAGGTGCAAGGCGAGTACCGGCAAGCCATCGACCTCTACAGCCGCTCGATTGAGGCCTTCCCCACCGCCGAGGCCCACACCTTCCGTGGCTGGACCTACTCATTCCTGGGAGATTACGACCGCGCCATCGCCGAGTGCATGGAGGCCATTAAAGTTGATCCGGAATTCGGCAATCCTTACAACGATATCGGGGCTTACCTGATTGAACAAGAGAAATGGGATGAGGCGGTTCCCTGGTTTCAGAAGGCCATGATCGCGCCGCGCTATGAGGCGCGACCGTATCCCCATTTCAATTTAGGGCGAGTGTACGAGCACAAACACAATTGGCAGAAAGCAAAAGAGTGCTATGCCATGGCGTACTCGCTGGATAGTAGATATGTGGCAGCTCTGGCGGGATTGCGCAGGCTGCGGGCCGCGTTCAATTAGAAAGTCTGTGCGCCACGGATCGACCCGGCTCAAATGGGATATCCCGTATGAGGATCCTGGGTCATCCGTACTCAGCTGTACCTGATCTGCTTCGCCACCCAGTCGCCGGCTTCTCTGGTTCCCAGATTTCCTCCAATATCCTTCGTGCTCTGCTTCTGGCACACGGCTTCCAGCACGGCGGCTTCGATCTTCTCAGACTCGCGCTTGAGTCCCAGATGATCCAGCATCATGGCGGCCGTCAGAATTGCCCCAAATGGATTGGCGACGTTCTTCCCCGCAAACTTTGGGGCGGAACCGTGCACGGGCTCGAACATCGAGGTCTTGCCCGGATGAATGTTCCCGCTGGCGGCCATGCCCAGCCCGCCCTGCAGCCCGGCGGCCAGGTCGGTAATAATGTCGCCGAACATGTTGTTGGTGACGATCACGTCAAATTGCCGCGGGTTGCGCACCATCTGCATGCAGAGCGCGTCCACGTACATGTGCTCGGCCTTGAACTGCGGATACTCTCCGCTCACTTCCTTGAACACACGCTGCCAGAGGCCGCCGGAATGGGTGAGTGCATTGGACTTGTCGCACATCAGCACACGACTGCGCCGGCTGCTGTCCAGCCGGGTGTGGCGCTCGCAGTAGTCGAAGGCATAGCGGATCACGCGCTCCACGCCCTTTCTGGTATTGATGTCCTCCTGCACCGCGATCTCATCGGGCGTGCCCTGCTTAAACACACCGCCAGCATCGGAGTATGCGCCTTCGGTGTTTTCACGGATCACAACAAAGTCAATGTCTTTGGGCTCAATCCCCTTCAGCGGACACAAGGCACCATCCAGCAGGCGCACCGGGCGGACATTGGCGTAAAGGTCCATTTTGAAGCGCATGCCCAGCAGGATCTCTTTGGCGTGAATGTTCGAGGGCACTCGGGGATCCCCGAAGGCACCCAGCAGGATGGCATCGAAGTCGCGCCCCAGCATGGCAAACCCGTCGGGCGGGACGGTGACAGCGTCGGCGAGGTAGCGATCGGCAGACCAATCAAATTGAGAGGTTTCAATGTCGGCGCCGGAGGCGGTAATGACCTTGACGGCCTCAGGAATGACGTCTTTCCCAATGCCGTCACCGGGAATGATGGCAATACGTTTTTTTTGGCTCACGGAAAAAGAAGGTAACACAGTTGCCCGTGGATTGCTTAGCTGCAGGGGAAATGGGCGGTGGGTCAGCTTGAAAAACTACGCGCAAGATCCCTCGTCCCACTGGTGAAAAGCACGGGTTTCGGGATGATTGCCCTCTAAGACAGGAGCCAGGCGCACAACCGGGAAAGCGATGGTTCGGCGGTGGCAATCCTGCACGCACGTCCCTAAAAAGTTTTCAAATACCGTCCCACGAAATTGTCAAAGCGCTAAGAGTTTTCACTTCTTGCGCTGCATTTCAAAATGGAATGTGACATTCTTGTCCCCCTTTTTCCAGGTCCACTCCTCGGCATAGTGTCCCGCGTCGGAGAATAAGAACACCGCGCGGTGCATGTGCCCTGCCTGAGGGCCGGCAAGGTTTGTGGCATCCAGAAAATCGAACCTAACAGTCTTCAGATCGGGCGAGATAACTGCCTTCATACGTGGCTGGTTATTGGACGGACAGAAGTGCGTCATGAGCAAGTGATCGCCATCGACGTAGTACATGCTGACCATCTCTTCGGAGCTCATGTGCATGTCGGCCATCACGGTCGTTCCCCCAGCCTCGAGCTGGTAAGTGACTTCCGAGGTGTCCCCGGTCGGCGACTTTCCTTCCCAGGTTCCCACCATGGATTTGAATCGATCGAGCACCTGCTGGGCGTTCGACTGCGCCAGCAGCGTCGTGGAAGCAAAGAGCAATGCAAATCCGGTGGCCAGGCGAAGCATTCTCGCTCGGAGTGCGCCCGGTTCAAGCATCTGATGAAACCGTGAGCTTTGTTGCGGTGCCATTTCGATTCTCCTATAGATGGTCTGTAGGAAGAATAACTGTGGCCCTATAGAATGTCAATAGGACGCCAAAAAGAGGCTGAGGGAGCACTCGCGGCGCAGGAACTGCGGCCCCAGGACGATCGCATTGGGCAGAAGTGAAGCTGACCACCTCGTTCCGACAGGTCAAGAACGAAGGCAACTCCACGGAGGTCCGCCACCCTACCCACCTTGTATAATCGAAGATTATCGTATGACTTGCAGGGCTGTTCATAACAACTCGGCACCGCTTGCGGCCGACCTCGGTGACGTGCGGGCCCAGTTTGGAGCGCTGGTGTCGGCTTGCGGCGTTTACGATCTGAGCTTGCGAGCCAAGATTCAGATCACAGGAAGTGACCGGATCCGCTGGCTCAATGGTATGGTCACCAACAACATTCGAGATTTGGCGGTGGGACAGGGCGTCTACGCCTTCCTGCTCAATCCGCAGGGACACATTCTGGGTGACCTGTATGCCTACAATCGGGGTGACTCTCTGACGATCGACACGGCTCAGTCGGAAGCACAGAAACTTCTCACCACCTTCGATCATTACATCATCATGGACGATGTGGAGGTTTCAGATATTAGCGCGAAACTGGTCGCGATCGGAATCGCCGGGCCAAACACGCGTGCTGTACTACACGCCGCAGACATCGCGGTGCCCGCGCTCGAACTGCTGCAGTTCGTAGAGATGACCTGGCAAAGTGTGGATCTGACCGTGGTACGTGGAGACAACGCGAGCGTCGAATCGTATGAACTGTGGCTCGCTCCAGACCAAGTGCCAAGCGTCTGGGATGCACTCACAAAGAGCGGCGCCACCCCAACGGGTGCAGGGGCGATCGAGTTGCTTCGAATTGCGTCTGGAAGTCCGCGCTACGGACAGGATATCCGCGAGCGCGACTTGCCTCAGGAAACCGAGCAGCAGCGCGCCTTGCACTTCAGCAAGGGATGTTATATCGGGCAGGAGATCGTCGAACGCATCCGCTCACGCGGCAATGTGCATCGCAAGTTCACCGGATTCGAGGTCCAGGGCTCGTTGCCCGCAGTCGGCGCCAAGATCCAGGCCGATGGCCGTGATGCCGGTGAGATTACAAGCGTCGCATCGCTGCCCGGCGCAATCGGCGAACGTCCGGTGGCGTTGGGTTACCTCCGCCGCGAGTTCGCAACCCCAGGCAAACAAGTTCAAACCGAAGGCGCCCAGCTTTCGGTCGCAACTTTGCCGTTCGCGGGAATATTTCAGCGGGAAAGCCTCTAATGGATCGAAGGAACATCTATGCCAGAAAAGAAACAGGAGAGTTTTACTGTTACTGACCGGCGTCCGTTCACGTCGGAAGGGGAGATTCGCAAAGAAGTTGCTCCGGAGGAGGGTTCGGGGGCACCTTCAGTTGCCGAATCCCCGGCAGCCAAGCAAGCCGCGACTCCGCCGCAGCCTGAGCATGAGGCGCCACCCACGCCCACGGCCGCGGAGCAGCAGGAACAGGCCGATGCATATCGCAAATCATCGAAAGACTTGGATACGCGGGTGGAACTGAGCGGTCATTCTGCCAAAGATCTGGAAATGACCTTCGAGCGTTTCATGGCTTCGCTGTACATGACGGCGATGCTCCAGCTCGGCCTGATGCACGAGCAAGGTGGTCAGCCGCGCGTTGACCTGATCGGCGCCCGACAAACCATCGACACACTCAGTTTGCTGGCGGAGAAAACCAAGGGCAACCTCACGGGCACGGAACAAAACTTTCTGCAGAACTGTCTCTATGAGCTTCGCATGGCATACGTCGAAGTAACCAACGCGCTCTCCCGTCCGCCGCAGACTCCGGCCGCGAACGCGGGAACTCCGCAGCCATGAAAGCCACACTCACGGTGCTGGGCAGCGGCACGTCCATGGGCGTGCCCACCGTGGGATGCGACTGCGCCGTGTGCCATTCGTCCGATCCCCACGACCGACGCACTCGGCCATCGGTGCTGGTCGAGTACAACGACAAGTCGGTTCTCATCGATTCCACGCCCGACTTCCGGGAACAGGCCATCCGCGAGCGCATTCGCAAACTGGACGCCGTGCTGTTCACCCACAGTCACGCCGATCATATCCTGGGGCTTGACGACCTGCGGCCGCTCAGCTTCCGCCACAAACCGAACAAGCTTCCACTTTATGCGCGACCGCAGGCTGCCGATTTTATCCGAAGTACGTTCCGCTATATCTTCGACGCGGAGTACAAATTTGGCGGGCTGGCGCAGGTCGAACTGAAACCCATTGCCGGACCCGTGGAACTCTTTGGCAGCCGCTTTGAGCCGGTCACGGTGATTCACGGCGATACCGAGATCGACGGTTTCCGCTTTGGCAGCGCAGCTTATCTAACAGACCACAGCGATATTCCCGAGGCCTCATTCGCACAATTGCAGAATCTCGACATTCTGTTTCTGGATGCGCTCCGCCATAAGCCGCATCCGACACATTCCACGGTCGAGAACTCGCTACGCATCGTGGAACGGGTCCGGCCCAAACGGGCTTTCTTCACCCACATCTGTCATGATCTGCCGCATGAGGCAACCAATGCGGCGCTTCCGCCGAACGTACGGCTTTCCTACGATGGGATGAAACTGGAGTTCGAGATTTAGGCCGCTGCTTACGCTGATGGACGCAGATGGGCTCAGGGACCCCAGGACTTTAGCATGCAGGTTTTTCACAAACTCGAAGACGTCCCCACCGCCTTGGGCTCGACTCTGCTCAGCGTGGGGAACTTTGACGGAGTGCATCGCGCCCACACCAAAGTACTTGACAACATCGTGCGCCAGGCGCGGGAGCAGGGGCTCAAGTCGATGGCCGTCAGCTTCGACCCGCACCCGATGCGGATTTTGCGACCCGACTCGAGTTTGAAGCTGCTTACGCCCACTTGCGAAAAACTGCGCCTGCTCGCGGCCACGGGCCTTGACGCTACGCTTCTGCTGCCTTTCACGCGTGACCTCTCCCTCATGACCCCGCACCGTTTCGCTAACGACATTCTGAAAAAAGGCTTGCACGCCCACGAGGTGCATGAAGGCTACAACTTCCGCTTCGGTCATCACGCGGCAGGGGACGTAAATATGCTCGCGGAATTCGGGCGCAAGATGGGTTTTGAGGTCAAGGTCTATTCCGAGTTGCGGCTGCGGGGGGAGCCGGTTTCCAGCACGCATATTCGCAAACTGCTCGGCGACGGCCGAGTCAGCCGGGCCCGGCATCTGCTGGCCCGTCCGTTCAGCGTTCTCTCTACACCGGGTCGAGGACGGGGATACGGCTCCAAGTACACTGTCCCTACGATCAACTTGAGCCGCTACGAAGAACTCGTTCCTAAGGACGGCGTGTACATCACCCGAACCCGTATCGGCAAGGAATGTTTCGATTCGGTCACTAATGTGGGGAGCCGTCCGACGTTCGAAGCGGAATCATTTGCCGTCGAAACTCACCTTCTGGATTTCCACCCCATCGAATTAACTCCGGAAACCGAAGTCGAAATCCATTTTTTGCAGCGCCTGCGCGATGAAATCAAGTTCCCTTCGATCGAGGCCCTGCGCGAGCAGATCGCTAGAGACGTGAAGAAGGCGCGGCGCTGTTTTCAGCTTTTGAAGCTGCACTCCGCACACACTCAACCATACTCTTAGGAAGAGCCTTGGTCAGTATGAATTTCGACTGGATACCGCGCGGGCGAGGGTGTGCGCCTACCTTGAAGACTTAATCGGATTCTGCTTAAGTGCTCACTCGATCGGCTCGACTACCGTAACCTCTTCGTGCAATCTTCGATCGGGCATTTGCACCACGACGATTGCCACCAGCACTAGGACGATTCCCAACGTCTGCAGCGGGCGCATAACCTCGCCCAAGGCGAGCGCGGCAATCACAATCGAGAACACCGGCTCCAGGCAGCTCACCACAATCGCCCGCGTTGGCTCCAAGTGCTGCAGCCCGGCAAAGTAGAGCGAAAATGGCGCCAGCACGGAGATCAGCGAGAACACGAGTAAAAACAGCCATTGGCCGCCGGAGTAGTGCGCCGCGGCGATCTTCCATGGTGGGTTGACAATGATCCAGAACAACGATGCGCTGAAGATGGCGTACAAGAGCACCGTCCACCGGTCATAGCGGGTCAAGATGCTGTGCCCGCCGACGTTGTAGAACGCGAAGGAAAATGCCGCCAGCACAGCAGCGATCACACCGATTGTGTCCAGACGGAAGCCACCGGCGCCGAATATTCCAATCACCAGAGCAATTCCCGTCACCGCCAGCCCCACCGCCGCTACCCGCTGCAGCGTGGGCTTGTGTAACCCGCGCGCGGCGGTGTAAAGCAGAACCCACACCGGCGCTGTGTACTGCAGGATGATGGCGGTGGCGACGTTGGTCCTCTGAATGGCGAGGTAATAAAAGTAATTTGAGGCAGCCACCCCTAGAACACCCAGCAAAAACATCCGCCCGAGATCGGCCGCGGGCAGCTGCAATCGTCGCCAACCGCGGAGTATGAGGAGCGCAACCAGCAGGACCAGAAAAGAAAATGTGGTGCGGCTCTGGGAGAGAATTAGCGGATCAATCGGGCGCAGCGTTTGCCCCTGTGGTAGCAGCCGACCGGTGAACGCAGCTCGACCCAGCGCGGCGGCGACTCCCCACAAAAATGTGGCGGTCGCAATATAGAAGTATCCGCGGAGTGGTCTGCGAGTATGGGGCTGCAATTCGAGGTTGCCGATCTTTTCCGTCAATCTCAACCCTGCCGAGCTTTGCTCAGCCTGGACAGCCGAGGTCGGCTGTCCCCACGCGGGTAGGGGCGGAACTACGCGGGTACGTACTCAATCTTGTAGCTGATCTTGGCGGTCTTCTGCAGCATGGCTGCAACCGAGCAATATTTCTCTTCCGAGAGCCGCACCGCGTCCTCCACCGCTTTGTGGGACACATTTCCCCCCACCTTGTAGACCAGCCGGATCTCAGTATAAACAGTCGGCGGGCTAGAGGCTCTTTCCGCCTCGGCACGAACTTCGAGGCTGGTAAAGGGCTCGCGCTTCTTGCGCAGGATGCTGGCGACGTCGTAGCCGGTGCAGCCACAAAGCCCGATGAGCACCAGTTCCATCGGGCTGCTGCCAGTTTTGCTGGCACCATCCACGATGATGGCGTGCGCGCTGGTGGCCTGCCCTACAAAGCGCACCTCGTCCGTCCAAATTGCCTTGGCTTCAACCATGGCGAATACTGCCCTTCGATTTTCGATTTTCAATTTCCAATTGTCGGTTGTTTCCCTTTGCGGTGCGCCGCGACGCCGCAAAGATAAACGGCCGTCACATCTATCTCCGGTTATCCGTACGCGGCTCAGGATGAATCAGCACACGGAACAACTCCGGCGCTTCGTGCTTGAAACCTATCTCCAAGTCCGTCTGAATATCATGCACCCGTGAAAGCGGCAACTCGTCGGAAAATGTGCAGTGGCAGGAAACATACAAGCGCCCGCGCACACGTTTGATCTCGACCTCGTGCACGTCGAGGATTTCGGGAAACTCGGCCGCGATGGCTTTCAGCTTTTTCTCCAGCGCGGCATCGCGCACGATTTCATCGCCGGTTTCGATGGTCGCCGGTTCGCTTTCAATATGAGTCAAAATCGAGGAAATCTCGGGCACGTCGTGGCGAATGGCCGATTCGAGCAGGGTCACGCGGTCATGCGCTTCTTTCAGGCTCAGGCTTTCGTCGAGTTCGAGATGCTGCTCGACGTGCAGACGTCCTCCCAAATCCTGGACGCTGATGTCGTGCACGTTGAAGTTGTAGCGGGTGGCGACGGCGCGAACCCGATCGAAAATGTTCTCCCGGCGTGCCGGCCGTGGAATCGAACGCACCACCACGTCCGCATCAGGCAGCACGTCGTGCACAGCCGCCGTAACCGCATCGGTGATCTGCTCAGAGCGTTGAAAAGTCACGTTGCGCGCCAGCCCGATCGAAAGGTCGGCAAAGTATCGGTTGCCGGCGCGGCGGATCCGCACGCGGTCCACCTCCAGCAACCCTTCCACCTTCGTGACTGCGGCGAGAATTCGATTACGCACACCGGCCGGAGCGGCATCGAGCAGGGCATCGACTGTCTTACGCGCCAACCGTGAACTGACGTAGACCACGACCCCCGCAACAAAGAGCGCCGCCACAGGGTCCGCGTCCCTCAGCCAGTCCACCCCATACAACCTGCCAAGCATCACGAGCAGCAGGCCCACCACGACCACGCCGCTCGACCAGATGTCCGTGGAGAAATGCAAAGCATCGGCTTCCAGGGCCTGACTGTCATATTTAGTAGCGATTCGCCCCAGAGCCCGCGAGCGGCAAAAATCCACTGCCATGGAAATAAACATCACCAGAAAGGCCGCGATGCTGGGTTCAATTTCCACATGATGGAAGAACAGCCGCTTCATTGCTTCGTAGACGATCCAGACGCAGGTCAAAAGCAGCAGACCGGTTTCGATGAAGGCAGAAAAGTTTTCCACCTTGCCATGTCCGTACTGGTGGTCGGCGTCGGCGGGCTTATCGGCTACGCCAACGGAAAACAAGGTGATGACTGCGGCGATCAGATCAAGCCCGGAGTGCGCAGCTTCAGACAAGATGCCCAGGCTACCGGTGGTAATGCCTACGACAATCTTCAGAGTCGTGATCGCGATCGCGGCGAGAACCGAATTGCCTGCCACCGCGCGCTTTTCGGCGCGCATGGACTCCGGGCTGTAGATTGCCGACGCTCCCACCATAGCCGCATTATCGCCGCAGCTGACTCTTCCCGCCAAGTAATTGCCTCCGGCGCCATTCGCGCCGGCTGAAACTTCGCGCGACGTTGCGACGCCAAGGGAACTCTGTGCTAGGATTTTCAGTGCACTTTGGATTTACATGGAGGAATTCATCAAAATGACTCGATATGGTTTAGTCTGTCTGCTGCTTGGCGCCATGGCCTGGGGCCAGGAAGCAAATCCAACATCCACTCCGGCGGCTCAAAAACCGAACCCGACTACCACTGGCGCTCCGGCCACTCAGGCTCCCGGCGGCAGCCCGGCGGGCATGAGCGGTCAGCCAGAGACGTCGAAAGTTCCGCCGGACGCGCCCGTTCTCACCATCAACGGGGTGTGCGACAACCCGCCAACCGACAACGCGGCGGCGTCAGACTGCAAGACGGTCATCACCCGGGAGCAATTCGAAAAGCTGGTCAACGCGGTCCAGCCCATGATGCCGCCACGCGCCCGCCGGCAATTCGCCGCCCGCTACGCCGATGCCCTCGTGAGAGCTCAGAAGGCGCACCAATTGGGCTTGGATCAGGGACCACAATTCGAATTGCATATGCAACTGATGCGGGTGCAGGTCTTAGCGCAGACCTTCAACCAGTCGATGCAAGAAAAAGCTTCGCAGATTTCCGACAAGGACATCGGAGATTACTACAATAACAACCTGGCGGATTACGTAGAAGTTGATCTGCAGCGGATATTCGTCCCGTTTACTCAACAACTGCCGACGCCCAAGACAAAGCTGACCGAGGCTGAGGAACAGACGCGCTCGAAGGCCTCGGAAGCTACGATGAAGAGCGAAGCCAACAAACTACATACCCGCGCCGTTGCCGGAGAGTCCTTCAGCAAGCTGCAAGCCGAAGCCTTCCTGGTTGCCGGGATCAAGAGCAAGTCTCCGACCACCTCGATGGGAAAAACTCGGCGCAACGGCCTGCCCCCCAGCCAGGTTTCGGTCATGGAGTTGAAGACGGGTGCGATTTCGGCGGTACTGTCCGACCAAAGTGGCTACTTCATTTACAAGGTCGGGAAACAAGACACCATGCCCTTGGACGATGTAAAGGAGGAAATCCGAGGAACGCTGCGGAACAAACGCATCCAGGATGAAATGCAGGCGATTCAGAAGTCGGCTACCCCCACCCTGGATGAAGCCTACTTCGGACCCGAGGGTCCCGGCGGCATGATGCCAAGACCGGGCGCCCCTCCGGCACCCAGGGCCACGCCGCCCGGGCCGAAGTAATGGGCAGTGCGCATCCAACTGTTCTAATAACGGGGATTGCCGGCAATCTGGGTCTTAGGCTGCTGCCGCAGCTGGCGGATTATCAGGTCGTCGGAGTGGATCTGAATCCGCCAGAGACCGGCCAGCCGTTGCGTTTCGTGCGCCTGGACCTGGGGCTGGAGGAATCCTGCCGCGAGCTGTTCCTCCTGCTGCGAGAGTGCCGCCCGGTGGCTGTATTTCATCTGGCTTTTGTGATCGATCCGGTGCGCACCGGTGTGCTCGATCTCGATCGCATGTGGCAGATCAATGTGGCGGGCACTGCGCGAGTGATGGAAGCCATCACGGAAGCCAACCGCGACGACGCAATAGTGGGCAAGTTTATTTTCCCCAGCAGCGTTTCCGCGTACGGCTCCGACCTTCCCGCGCCGGCCACCGAAGAAACTCCCTTTGCCGCCCATACCTTGCCCTACGCCGTTCACAAAATGGAGTGCGACAAGGTTGTTCAGCAACGTGCCCCAGCCTTGCGTGGCTGCAGCGTGTACATGCTGCGGCCGCATATTTTTGCCGGCGCCAGCATGGAGAATTACCTGGTCGGAGCCTTTCGCGGCACACCCAATGGACGAGGAATGCGAGCAGCCAGAATGCGACAGCAAGGCAAGCGCCTCCCTTGCATGTTGCCCTATGGAAAGCGCTATCTGGGAAACCGCATCCAGTTCGTTCATGTGGATGACATGGCCCGGCTCATGGCATACATCGCGCACAAGACCGAACCGGAGGCGCAACGCCTCACCGTGCTGAACGTCGCAGGACGCGGCGAGCCTCTGACCTTTGCACGCTGTATCGAGATGGCTCGTGCCAAGCTCATTCGCGTCCCCGGAAAGTGGGCTTTTCGTTTAGTTCTAAAATTCCTGTGGAAGTCCGGCATCTCCGCCATTCCACCGGAAGCCATGCCTTACATGACGGGCGAATATATTATGAATACCGACCGTCTGCGCAGGTTTTTAGGGCAGGATTACGAGCAGGTGATTCGCTACACCATCGCGGATGCGTTCGCCGATTCCTTCGCGTCCACCCCAAGCAGCACCCCGCAACACGCCGCAGCCGCAAAATAGATCGAGTTCCTCATGGCTAGAAGCCGCGCCGTACTCCAACCCGATTCTTGAAACCAGATCTACTTCGCTTCCTTGGCCGCGAAGTTCACCAACTTCTGCAGCACCTCGTAAGGAACCGCCGGAAGCCTTCGTCCGTTGAGAAACAGCGTAGGGGTCGAATTGACGTTGAGGGAATTACCCAGCTTTTCGGAATGCTCCACCCGTGTGGCGCTATCTGGTTTGGCAGCGCAAGCCGCGATGTCGGCCCCCTTCACCCCCGCGGTATCGGCAAGGCCGGTTAACTTCTCGTCCGCATTGGCTGCGGTAATATCGGACTGCGCGCTATACACGCTTTCGATGAACTTCCAGAAAGCATCGTTCGAACTGCGGCCGACGCAGTCGGCAAAAGCCGCCGCCTTGGCGGCCCAGTCATGATTGGGAAGCGGGAAATTCTGGTACACCAAACGGACATTCTTGGCCTCCGACATCAGCTTGTCCAGAGTGGGCTGCGCTTCCTTGCAATGCGGGCACTGCAGATCGCTGAATTCGACGATGGTAACAGGGGCATCGGCCGGTCCCTTGGAAGGTCCGTTCGCGCTCCGTTCGAGTTCCTTGCGCGTAGCCTCGAAGGGATGAGCCCCAAACGGGATAATTTCGCCGGCCACGGCATGCCGCCCGTCCGCCGTGACGTAGAACTTATAGCCCTGCTTTCCCTGAGGACCGCTAATCGAGACATTCACCTCGGTCAGTCCTTCGGCCTCTGCTGGCTTGATGGTGTCCACTTTCCAACTCAACGACGAGTCGTATCCAAACATCTGCTGGAGAAAAACGGAAACCGTTTCTTCGGAAGGAAGACTCGTGCTGGCAGCAGTCTTGGCTTCGGCATGAGGCGCGGCAGGCTCCTGTTGCGCTCCGGCCAGCGTGACCAGCAGGAACAGGATAAACAGACCTTTCAGGTGACGATGCATGCGTTCCTTTCTGTAATTGCGAGAACTGGCGACTTTGTTGTACCAGGCGGCCCAGTGGTTAGCAGTCAGTGATTATTGCACAAAACTATGGTTGCTCTTCCCCGCGCAGTCTACGCCTCCGGCTTCGCGGCAATCGGGAGCCGGCGGCCATAGCCAAAGGCTTTCGCGGAAATCTTGATCCCCGGGGCGGCCTGCTGCCGCTTGTATTCCGCGCGCTCCACCATACGGACGACCCGCCGAACCAGATTCGCATCAAACCCGCGCTCGGCCGCGATCTGATTCGCCGTGTGCAGTTCCTCGACGTAGTCTTCCAGGATCGCGTCGAGCACTTCGTAGGGCGGCAGTGTGTCGCTGTCCTTTTGATCGGGGCGCAATTCGGCGGAGGGTGGCTTCTCCAGGCTGGCTTGAGGGATCACCGTGCGGCGCGAGTTCACGTAATAGCTGAGGCGATAGACCAATGTTTTGGGCACGTCCGAGATCACCGCGAGCCCGCCGACCATGTCACCATAGAGGGTGCAATAGCCGACACCGAGTTCGCTCTTGTTCCCGGTACTGAGCACGATAGCTCCGAACTTATTGGACAGTGCCATGAGCAGGGTGCCGCGGGCTCGCGACTGGATATTTTCCTCCGTTTCGTCCTCCTTGCATCCGGCGAAGACCTTCTTCAGAGACTTCTTGTAGGCCTCGAAAATATCGCTGATGCAGAGCAATTCGAAACGAATACCCAAATTATTGGCCAGCGAGCGCGCGTCATCAATCGAGCCTTGCGACGAATACGGTCCCGGCATGCCAACGCCGATGACATTTTCCGGCCCCAGGGCATCGGCCGCAATGGCCGCAGTGAGCGCGGAGTCAATCCCTCCGCTCAAGCCGATGATCACCTGGCGAAAGCCGCATTTACGAACGTAATCGCGCGTTCCCAGCACCAGGGCGGAGTACACGCTGGCCTCCTCACCCTCAACCTGATCATGGAGTTCGCCGGTAAGCCGATCGGAGTCGAAATAGATGATGTCCTCTTCAAATGACATACCTTGGGCGATCACTTCTCCCGCAGGATTCAAAACCAGGCTGGAGCCGTCGAAGACCAGGCTGTCATTCCCTCCGACCTGGTTGACCATGACGACCGGTACTTTGTACTGGCGCGCGATGGTGGCCAGCATATCGCGGCGCAATTCGCGTTTCCCGATCCAGAAAGGAGAGGCGGAAATGTTTAGCAGGAAATTGCCTCCGGCATGAATTAATGCTTCTACCGGATCGAAGGTGTAGAGGCGCTTGTTCCAGAATTGTTTGTCGTTCCAGGCATCTTCGCAGATGGTGAGAGCCATCTGTTTGCCGCAAAAAGGAAACACTTGCTGGCTCTTGGCCGGCGCGAAGTTGCGCATCTCATCAAAAACGTCATACGTGGGTAGAAGCATCTTGGATTGCAGGAAGGCCACCTTGCCATCCTTGAGCATCGCGGCAGAGTTCATCACGGACTTGCCGGTTTCTGCCTGGGCCGGAGTCACCGCCCCGCAGATAACCGCGATGCCGCGCGTCGCCGCTGCAATATGGTCCAAGCTTTCATGGTTACGGGCAACAAAGGAGGCACGCTCCACCAAATCGCGGGGCGGGTAGCCGCAGACGGAGAGCTCCGGAAAAAGCACCAAGCCCGCATTTTCGGACTGAGCGCGGCGCGCAAATTCTATGATCTTTGCGGCATTGCCCTGGAAGTCCCCCACCGTGGGATTGATCTGTCCCAGCGCGATCTTCACTCTTCCAGTGTAATGGCCGGACAACTCTGTAGCCAAATCGCAGTACAGCGATGGCGCGGAATCAGTGCGGCGCTGGATTGGAATCCGGGGGTGGATTCGGGTCCGGTCGAGGCAATGGCACTTGCGATTGGCCCGCATCGCGCGCGGCCGGGTCTGGGCCCTCTTCTCCGGGACGCCTCAGCGTAGGGGCGTTTGCCGGTCTGGGCGCCGGCTGCGATGACTTGGCAACACTCGGTTGCGGATTAAGGTCAACTTCCTTCTCCGTGCGAACAATCTTTTCGCCGCCCACCTTCATGGTCTCGACCCGAACGACCGCATCGCCCACCAGACGCACAAAATCCACGTCTTGTGGAGGCTCGCCGTAGATCCAATCCTCGTACTCAGTGTCGCCATCTTTCTCGCGAATTTTCTTGGGCGGCCTTCCCCTGGCATAGATCACCATGTCGCGGTTCATGCCCACCAGCACCTGGTGGTTCTTGATCGCTTCCTTGACCTTCGGTGGGACGGTGTCGAGATAGGCCTCCACCGCCGATTTGGCATCGAAATCGAACACCGGACGCAGGAGATCTTTGAGCTGCTGCGGATTCAGATCAGGCACGTACTGATCGAACACCAGATCGACGTAGGAGCCGCGCGCATTCGCATGCGAGTCGCTCGGCCCAACGTTCGTGTCGTTTCCTCCCATGCCTATCTGTATGCGTTGATACCATTTCTGCTTCTTGATCGGACCGCCGTTGATTTCGAAGTGGATCAGGTCATTCTTAACCAGGATGTTCGTGATGCGCGCTTCATCGCCGGGCTTCAAGGCAGGCCCCCACATGGCGACCATCTGATGGAGTTGTTCTCCGCTGGGCGAGATCACTCCGTTCTTCAGGGTAAGCCCCTTCTTCCCCATCGGAAACTGCGTGCGAATGAAAATCAATTCCTGATCGAATGCGCGGACCAGATCCATGCGGGTTTCTTTTGAAATATGAGGCGGCGGAGAAGCCGGTCTTGGATTTGACGGTGTCTGATCGGTAGCGCCTGCCCAGGCCACGACGCTAAAGAGCAACAGAAAAACCGCGAAAACATGGCGTGGCTTCATGGGACACCCGAACCCGTTTCTGGTCCGATTATATCGCCAATTGAGTTGCCCGGAGCTGCTTTCGGCCGGGGGAGTACCCCAGAGGAGCACACTGACACATCAATTGTCGAGTCTCTCTCCCCTGGGTTCAAGGGGAAACAGGCGCAGGCCGTCACGGGCCACCTGCAGCGGCAGAACGCGTCCGCCGTTGTCACCGATGGCGGCAGCGACGCGGCTGGCAGCCCCTGTCTCCACCAGGAAAATTACGCAGCCCCCGCCGCCGGCGCCGCACGCCTTTGCAGCCCGGCCGCCGTGCTTGGCGGCGACGGCAATCAACTTGTCGATCAACGGTGTAGTGATGCCAGGGGCGTTGGTCCGGCGCAGCTTCCATTCCTCGCGCAAAAGCCGGGCTATATCGTCCCAGTCCTCCTGAACCAGGGCTTGGTGCATGGCGCGCGCGATTTCACAAATCCGCTCGAAATTGCGGAACACGCGCCGGTCCCCGTTGATGTGGGCTTGGAAAACCTCCCAATTGTTGATGCCCGATTGTCGAGGCGCGCCCGTGTAGGCGAGCACGAAACGCGACTCGATTTCGTCCGGCATAACCGGAACCGCTTCGCGGTGGATGCCGCCGGCATCGAGGTGTATGGCGCTAACGCCACCGTAGAGGGCGGGATAATAATCCTGGCAGCCCGTCGGCACATGAATGATCTGCGCCTCCACATTCTGCGCAATCACCCGCATCTGTTCGAGCGTGAGATTGCGGCCGGTGAAACGGGCAAGGGCGGCGGAGGTCGCGATCATGAGGGCTGAAGATCCGGAGATCCCTGCTCCGGCGGGGGATTCGGAATTGGTTTCGACCAGGAGTCCTTCTTTCGGCGCGAAGAATTGCAGCAGGCGCGCGGCCAGGGGAAGCCGGAAGCGGCGCGCTTGGCGCAGAACATCGAAACTGGAGAAGGATTCTTCCTTCCTGGTGTCCAGTGAGCGCAGGTGAATTCGCTTTCCTTTGAGCGGCGTGATCCGGCAAGTGGTCTGTATGTTGACGGCAAAATTCAAGGTCAGCGCGCCGGGATGAAACAGGTAGAGCGGCCACAGGTCAATCGTGCCGCCGGCCAGGTCAGCCCGGCAAGGGGCGTGGGCGACAATCGTTTGTCCGCTCACCACGTAGTCAGGTTTCCGCATGGAGTGTTTGTATCATGAGACGCTCGGCGTTATACATCCAACTCTCTCGCCGCGCCTAGCACCTCCGGTATCACGCTGTCCACGTCGGACTCCGTCGTCCGGTGATTGACGATGCATGCCCGCAGGCAGAATTTGCCTCGCAGGGTTGCGTTGGAAAGATACACCCGGCCGCGTTCCACTACGCATTTGAGAATAGCCGCGTTACGGCGATTCAACTCCTCCTCCGAAACAGCCTTAGTCCCCTTGTAACGGAAGCAAATTGCACTTAGTTCGACAGAAGCCAGAAGTTCCAGTTGCGGATGCTCTCCGACTAGACCGGACAAACGTTTCGCCAGATCAAGGTCTTTCTGGATTGCCGCGCGAAATGCCTTCAGCCCGTGATATCGAAGTGAGAGCCAGAGCCGCAGCGCCCGAAAGCGTCGCGAGAGTTCCATGGATTCTTCAAAGAAGGTGAAACCTTCAACCGGATCCGTGCTTAGCGCCTTGGCGTAGTCGCCGGTGTGTGAGAAGGCAGCCTGCGCAGCTCTCGCGTCGCGGTACAACAAGCAACCGCAATCCAAGGGCTGATAGAGCCACTTGTGCGGATCCAGAGAAATCGAGTCGGCGAGACTGAGTCCGGCGAACTTTCCGGGAACCGCAATTGCCGCCAGCGCACCGTATGCGCCATCAATGTGGAGCCAGAGGTTGTGACGGCGGGCAATGGGAGCGATCTCCTGCAGAGGATCAATAGCCCCAGTGTTGACCGTACCCGCAGAGGCAACGACTGCGATGGGGATATTCCCTGCCGCCTTATCGCGCTGAATGGCCTGCGCGAGTTCAGACGGAATCAGCCGAAAATTATCATCCGTCCGGACGAGCCGCAGATTCTTCCTCCCGATTCCCAGCGCCGCGATGCTCTTGGGGATCGACATGTGGACTTCTTCCGAGGCATAAATTACTGCTGGCTGCGCACCCACGCCGGCTTCGTTGGCGGGAATTTTGGCCTCGCGCGCCATGGCCAGCGCCATCAGGTTCGCCGAGGAGCCGCCGCCAGTCAGGCTGCCGCGGAAGTCAGCACAGCCAATCGCTTGGGCGAGCCAGTCCACGACCGTGCACTCCACCGTAACCGCAGCTGGACCCGAGCGCCAGGCGGTCACGTTCTGATTCAGTACGCTCGCCAGCAGATCGGCGACCGCCGCCACCGGTTCTCCGGACCCAAGCACATAGCCGAAAAAACGCCCGTTCTGCGCCCGGGAATGCTCGATTACATCGCGCAGCCCGGCTAGGGCGTCCGCGCCCAGACCTTTCTCCGGGAGTGCCGTGCGAAAGAGTTGCTCGCTTTGCGCGCCGCGGGTGCGAGGAAATATGGAACGCGAATCCAGGCTGCCAAGATACTGGGCAGCGAGCTGCGTGACCTGTTCCGCGAGATGGCGGAACTCATCCGGGGAGATCTCCAAAGATTTCATGATCGGCGATTCTATACGCAGAACAGGCAGTGAGCCGAACTTCGGGGTCACGGTTCCGGGAGCAGTTGCCCACGAGGTCCAAAATTCGTCTGATTTTTGCATTTGACAAGCAGCAGCATTTTGGAGGACACTCTGGCCCAAGTTCCACGCGTCACTTTCCAGCCAACCGATAACCGTGAACCGGCAACAATGATTCGACCTCTGGCCCTGTTTCGTCGAGCGCACTCCATGTCGCGTGTCCCAGCGTCTATTTCGCCTCCGTCCGGAAAGCCTCTTGCCGGCGTGCCGCGCCTGCACGGTCCCATTCAACTCGGACTCCTGACTACAGACCTCGATTCGGAGTCGGTTTTTGCCACGCTGCAGCTGGCGATCGCCCGCAGCTCGGCGGAACGCGACGTGATCCTGGGAGCCATCGCCGAAGCCGCTCAGGCGCTCACCGACGCCAGCGGAGCGGCGTTGGCCATCCGATGTGACGGGGCGATCATGTGCCGTGCGCGCAGCGGCGAAACTGCCCCAGACCTGGGGGCACGGCTGAGCGGAGATTCGGGAATCTCCGGAGAATGTCTGCGTACCGGCCAGATTTTCCGTTGTGATGACACCGAGAAGGATCTCCGTGTGGATTCCGGGGTTTGCCGTCGGCTTGGCTTGCGATCAATCGCCGTGGTTCCGTTGCGCGGACGCTATGGGCCGACCGGTATCCTGGAAGTATTTTCCACGCGTGCTTATGCTTTCGCCGACGAACACATCAGTTACCTGGTGCGTCTGGCCGGGCTGGCTGAAGCGGCGCAAGAGCGCGTGGTTCGCGGCGAAAGGCCAGCCCTCAGAGCGGTTGGGACCCAGGCTGTCGAGGTCCAGCCTGGCAAGAACCAGGCGAAAGGGAAGTTGTCCAAGCCCGCAGCGGACTCCGACATGTTGTCTTGGAGTAAGGATGTGTTCGCGGGCCGTGTGCGGCAGGTATTTGGGCGTGGAAGACACAGATATTGGGCTGCGGGCGGTGCCATTCTGGCGCTACTCGTGTTTTCGATTCTAAGCTGGCGGGCATGGCATTCGGCGAGCAGTGAGGCTGCCTCTGCTGCTCAACCCACGCAATCCGATTTCATTGGTCGAGAATCTTCTTCCCCGGGAGCCACCTCCGCGTTGATCTCGAAGCCGAGTCCGATTCGCTCAGTAACTCGGACCAGTGGAACTGAAACCATCGGCGCCGTTCAGCGCCCTGCCAAGATCGAAATCACTGATCTGACCACGGACAAGAACAATCCCGCCTTGGAGATTCCCGGCACTTCGTCTCCCCCAGCAGAGAAACCGCAGGTTACGGCGGATGGTCACGGCAACGTTGAGCAACCTCCGCAAATTCCTGCTCCGGGGGCAGACACGGCGGCGATCGGAAACTTGCCGGTCGCATCAGCGGCGATGCCTCAGTTGGGAGTCCCGGTTTCGCAAGGAATTTCGGCAGCAGTACTGCAATACCAGGTGCAGCCGGTTTATCCGGAGGAAGCACTTCTGCGCGGGATGAAAGGGCGAGTCGTCCTACAGGCAACCATCGCCGAGGATGGCAAAGTTGAAGGTGTCACAGTGTTGAGCGGCAACGCCATCCTAGGGCGGGCGGCCGCAGATGCCATACAGCAGTGGCAATACCGTCCTGCCCTGCTCGACGGCAAACCCATCCGAACTCAGAGGCAAATCGCCGTCAGTTTCGCAGCGCGATAGCCGACGGTTGTGGGTGCTGGCTTGGGGCAGCCAACTTACGAGAGGTTGAACGCGCGCTTCATGGTGCCGCGCTCTTTCTGAATCTTTTCCTGCAGCAGGGTGATGGCGTAAATCAACTGCTCGGGACGCGGCGGGCAACCCGGAACATAGACGTCGACCGGAATGACCTGATTGACGCTCTGCACCAGGGCGTAGTTGTTGAATACGCCTCCCGAGGTCGCGCAGGCGCCCATCGAGATCACCCACTTGGGCTCGGGCATCTGCTCCCAGAGCTGGCGAATAACCGGCGCCATTTTGTTGGACACGCGGCCCGCAATGATAATCAGGTCAGATTGCCTGGGCGATGGACGGAACACCTCGGCTCCGAAGCGGGCAATATCAAAGCGCGAAGCCCCCATCGACATCATTTCGATCGCGCAGCAAGCCAGGCCGAACGTCATGGGCCAGATCGAGTTCTTGCGCATCCAGTTGACGGCGTTGTCCATCGTTGTGAGCACTACTCCCTCGGGAGTGGGATTTCCGTAAGTAAGCTCCTTCACGACTTTCTTGCCGTTCTCGGTAGTGACGTAGGGGCCGAAGCTCAGCTCGGAAGACATGAGCTTATTGTAGACTACGGGCGTAGCGAACGGACGCAAACCAACTACCGGATCTTGGGGGAAGAAAATGGCCAGTCAAGAACCAGTAAAAAAGCGGCGTCGCAAGAAACCTCAGATGGGCGCTCTCATCAAAGGAAAAACGGGACGACTGCCGATTCAGATAATTCAGAATCCGGTATTCGAGGAACACGTGCGAATCCTGATGAAAGGCCACAGCGGCATCTACCTGCTTTACAAACGAAAGACCCTTCATTACGTGGGGCTCGCTTCCAAGAACCTGCTGGGCCGTCTCAAGGACCATCAAAGAGACAGACACAAGGGGGAGTGGGACAGGTTTGTCGTGTATCGAATCAAGAGCATCCGATATCTGAAGGACATCGAAACACTGCTGATTGGAGTGCTCAATCCTCCGGGAAACGCTCAGGAGGGTAGGGTTCCGCGGGATGCCGACATGAATAGAGTCCTCACGCGGGTACTGAAGGAGGGTGAATCAGAGATAAAAGTCATTCGCAAGGCGCTTGTGAGACCTTAACCCTCGCTCGCTCGCGGCTGGAACAGCCAGCGCTATCCTCTACTGTTGGCCCGCCGCACCGCTTTTTCTGCCGACTGAGGCAGTTGCACCGGGACGAAATATTCTTCAGGATAAAGATAGTCTTCGCCGGACTCGTCGATGACGCGAATCTGATGAACCTTCGCAGCGGTGCCATCCGTCACGACCTGATAGAGCTTCCGCAATTCAAGCGAGGCTGCATAGCCCTTGTTATTGACGCAGACGACGAACTGCATTTCACTTCGTTTCATTGGATTTCCAGAATTCGCTTAATCTTGAGTTCCCTTGTGCCAACGCCGTGCGCCTCGTACCAATGCACTTCGGCATGACACATCGTATCATCGGCTAGCTTGACCGTCGCCGTTCCTTTCAGCTTCCTCCAGCGGCGACCGCCGTAGAGCTTTCGTAATCGACGACTCTCCCGAATGCCTTTGCCTGAGGCAATCGTCTCAACATCTAAGATCCGCCCAAGAACCTTAAAAAACACGGCCTGATTGTACCCTCCTCGGCGACCTTCACCGGCACGGGAAGCGAGGCAGGGCGGCTGTCACGGCCGGCGAAACTTGCCGATTCGCCCTTGACATCGAGAATATTTGGACTAAGCTTTACCAGTCTTTTCCTCTTGATTTCGGGCCCTGAGCAAATCCTGAAACGCTTCTGCGGCAATGTTCACCATCTGTCATGGTGTTGTCGGTGATTCACTGTCCGTCAATGATCAGTATCCAGCACAGATACGATCAACAACCCTCAACCAGACCTTCCAAGGAGGTGTCATGTGCCAGTGCAAAGACTGATGGGTCCCAAGGGACAGTTCTATGCAGACCCCAAGCCCAGCCCCGATGAAACCTCTTTCCGCCAGGACAATAACAGCGCGGCTTATTACAACTCGCCGTATTACCTGCAGCACAAGAGTCAAGTGCAGCCCATCCCGCAGGTGCGGCAGAACGCGGCGCCCAGCATTGATCTGGCCGATTACATCCCCAAGGACGTCGCCGACGCCATCGATCAGGCTGGAAAGATCACTTTCCATGCTGTCGGCGATACTGGCGCTGCCAAGGTAAGCCGGTCGCAGACCGCAGCCACCGCGATTCAGCACGAAGCCGGAGTCGCCGATTCGATGGCGGCGGAGGTGCAGTCGCAAGGCGTGAACGGTCCGGCGTTTTTCTTTAACCTTGGCGACATAATCTACAACTTCGGCGAAGGGCAATATTATTATGACCAGTTCTATGAGCCCTTTCGCGAGTACGACCGGCCGATCTTCGCCATCCCTGGAAACCATGACGGCATGGTTTTCGGCGCAGCCTCGAGTGCCCCACAGGTGCCGACGCTGGCTGCGTTTCTGACGAATTTCTGTGCTCCGGAGCCCGGACCCTCACCGGACTCCGGCGGGTTAGTACGCAGCGTCATGACCCAGCCTGGGGTTTACTTCACGCTCGATGCTCCTTTCGTCTCGGTTATTGGGCTGTACAGCAATGTGCTGGACAGCGGCGCAGGTATTATTTCCTCGCAGAAAGGCCATTTCCCGCTGGTAGATGACCAACTCACTTTTCTGCAGAGTGAGCTGACTCGGCTGAAACCGGATCGCCAAGCCGGCAAGCGCGCCGTCCTGCTTGCGGTTCACCATCCGCCACTCTCGGCGGACGCGAGACATGGCGGATCGAGCGGTGAGCTAGCTGACATCGACGCCTGCTGCAAAGCGGCGGGCCTCTGGCCAGACGCTGTTCTTTCTGGACACGCTCACCTCTATCAGCGGTTCACACGCGTGGTTCAGGGGAAACAAACCCCGTATGTGGTCGCGGGATCGGGTGGTTTTGCAGCAACGGCCCCTCTGGGCGGATTGCCTAACGCGCCCGTCAGGGTGGGAGACCATACTCTGGTCGTCAACCCGATCGTCGAATTTGGCTACCTGACGGTCACCACCGATGCGAAAACTCTGACCATCACATTCAAGACAGCCACCAACCGCCAAGTGATGCAGCGAGATATGGTCACGGTGGATCTGAAGAACGGCACAATCACTTCCGACCCTGGCGGAGTGGTGCCCAAAGCGCTGCGGGGGGGAAAGAAAGCGAAGACCGGCAAAGGCGCCAGCCCGGCGGCTCATACGCCGCAACATCCTAAGAAAGGCAAGAAGAAATAGACAGTTGATTACGGGTTCAGCACGATCTTTCCGAACATCTGACTGTTTTCCATGTACTCGTGGGCCGCGCGTGCCTCGCGCAGTGGGAACGCGCGGTCCACGACCGGCTTCAGCCGTCCCGCAAATACGTGCCCCAGCACCTCGTGCAACTCTCCCATGGTCCCCATGTACGAGCCGAGAAAAGCAAGCTGCCTCGAAAACAGAAAACGCAAATCGAAAGCCGCATTGAAACCTGTAGTCGCGCCGCAGGTGACGATCGTCCCTCCCGGCTTAAGCGACTTCATGCTCTCATCCCAGGTGGCTGCGCCAACGTGTTCGACCACAATGTCCACGCCTTCTTTGTCAGTAATCTTCCTGACCTCTTGCGAAATCTTCTGCTTGTAGTGGTCGATAAGGTAGTCGGCGCCAAGCGCTCTTCCCTTCTCTAGTTTCGCTTCGTTCCCCGCGGTCGTGATCACACGCGCACGGAACAGCTTGGCAATCTGAATAGCGGCAATGCCGACGCCGGACCCCGCGCCCAGAACTAACACGGTTTGACCGACGCGAATGCCGGCCCGGCTCACCAGCATGTGCCAGGCGGTCAGGAAAACCAGCGGTATGCTTGCAGCCTGATTGAAGTCCAAACTGTCTGGAATGGGAATCACATTCACCGCCGGAACTGCAATCAACTCACAGTTGCCGCCGTCTACCCCATTGCCGAGCGCGGTGAATTCGCGGCACTGATTCTGCACTCCGGCGACGCACTTGGCGCAGCGATTGCAGAAATGCATGGGCGCCAGCAACACGCGCTGTCCGGCTCTGAATCCGGTGATGTACTCGCCAACTTCAACGATCTCGCCCGCGATGTCGCTCCCCAGAATGTGCGGCAAGTTCACGCCGGGAAGCCCTTTGCGCACCCAGAGATCCAGATGGTTCAGGGCGCAAGCCTTGACCCGGACTAAAACCTGGTCTTTGCGTGGTTTGGGATCGGGGACGTCTTCGTAACGAAGAACTTCCGGACCGCCGAACTCGTGGATGCGAACGGCTTTCATGGGAGCGGAATCCTCCTCGGGTGAACAACAAACGTAGCACAAGTAGAGATGGTGGAGGGCTGAAGACGCGGTTGCGCTGAACAACTCATCGTTGACTTGGCTGGTGGAAAACCCAATAATCAAGCTTGAGATGGACATCTACGAAGAGATCGTCAAGTTGCGGCAGGAGGGCCGCCGGGGCGCGGTGGCAACCATCGTCAACGTGCGCGGCTCCATACCCTCATTCGAGACCGCGAAGATGCTGGTGCGGGACGACGGTTCCATCGCGGGCACCATTGGCGGAGGCTGCGTTGAGGCCGAGGTCTGGCAGGCCGCCCGCGAGGTCATGGAAACTGAGAAGCCCCGCAGCCTGACATTCAACCTGAATCAAGATCCCAAGTACGACGCCGGCTTAGTCTGTGGCGGGACGCTCGACATTTTTATCGAGCCCGTGTTGCCTCCAGCATTACTTTATGTTTTCGGTGCAGGTCATGTTTCTGTAAACCTTTACAAAGTTGCAAAGAATGCCGGATTTGACGTGACCGTGGTCGACGACCGCGCAACCTATGCCAACCGTGAGCGTTTTCCCGAAGCCAAGGAAGTAATCGCGGAGGACTTCGAGCAGGCCATGGCCCGGCTGTCTCCGAACGAATCGTCGTACATTGTGATCGTCACTCGCGGCCACCGCGACGACATGCGCGTACTGCGCTGGGCTGTGCAAACGCAGGCGCGGTATATCGGCATGATTGGATCCAAGCGAAAGACGATCACCATCTTCCGCGAGCTGGTGAAAGAAGGCATCCCCGCGCAACTTTTCGAGCGCGTACATGCACCCGTGGGTCTGGACATCGGAGCAATTACGCCGGAGGAAATTGCCGTCGCCATTACTGCGGAATTGATTGCCGTCCGCCGTCGTGCCGAGCGGGCGCTGCCGCACATGAGCTGGTTTAAGTCGCATCAAGTTGCCACGGACACAAGTGTCTCCCACCAAGAGACTGAGGAGTCTTAACCGCACAGAAAATCTAGGGGCATTCCGCCGAGGGACGTGAAGGTCCCTTGTCTTTCTCAGCGTTATCTGCGTCCTCTGCGGTCAACTGTTTCTGACTCGGCACTGACTTCCCCCGCTCTTTCTGCTATCTTCCACTCATGAGCCGAGCGCCCAGCTTGTGTGCTGTGATCCTTGCCGCTGGCGAATCCACGCGCATGGGTACCGACAAAGCACTGCTGCCCTGGCCCCCGACCGCTTCCGGGGTTGCGCCTACCGGGCAGACGTTTCTCTCCGCCGCCATCGAGGCTCTCGGCCCCTTCAGCGAGATGGTGATTGTGGTCGCGGGAAACAATGAGCCCAATCTCGCTCCCATCGTTTATGCCAACGGCGGGTCGATGGTGCGAAATCCAGCGCCCGAACGCGGCCAGTTCAGCTCCTTGCAGGTGGGCCTGCAGGAGGTTTTGAACCACGGCCGGGATGCAGCTATGGTCACGTTGGTGGATCGGCCGCCTGCGACTGCCCCTACCTTGCAGGCATTGTGCAGCGCGTTTACCACGGCTGCGATGGGCAAATGGGCGGTCGTGCCTGAATACCGCGGCCAACACGGGCATCCCATCCTGGTGGATCGCAACATGATCGAAGCATTCTTGAAGGCTCCGGCTACCATGACGGCACGGGATCTGGAGCACCAGAATCGGCAACATATCGAATATGTCGGGGTAGACGATCCTTTTGTTACCTTGAATGTGGATACGCCGGAAGAATATGCGGCGCTAATTTCAGCTTTGCCTCAACCGAAGTGATCTCGGTAAGAAACGGATTTGCCGGTGAACCCAAGCAAAACTCTCAAAGCTGCTGATTTTGTCGACTCCGTTCTGTGCCTTCAGCCCCGGCTCGCCGTTTTCGACTGCGACGGCACCTTGTGGGCGGGCGATGCTGGTGAGGGGTTTTTCGACTGGGAACTGCAGCAGGGCGTGGTCTCTGATGAAATCATACGCTGGGCGCGTCCGCGCTATGCCAATTACAAAGCTGGCCAGGTCAGCGAAGACGATATGTGTGGCGAGATGGTGACCATGCACCGCGGGCTGACCGAAGCCGAAGTGCAGCGAGCCGCAAATCGGTTTTTCGATGAGAACTTCGTCACGCAGATTTTCCCCGAGATGCGCGACGTGGTGCGCCGGTTGCAGGAGTCAGGTTGCGATGTTTGGGCGGTCTCTTCCACCAACGAGTGGGTCATTCGGGCGGGAATGCAGCACTTTGATATTCCGGAAGACCGAATCCTCGCGGCGTACGCGCAGATTAACCACGGACGCATCACCGACCGCCTGGTGCGCGTGCCGACGGGCGAAGGTAAACCGCGGGCGATCCGGGAGGTTGTCCGGAAGGATCCAGATGCCGCGTTTGGCAATTCCCACTGGGATCGAGAGATGCTTGCCATGGCGCGCCATGGGTTCGCCGTGAATCCGAATCCTGATCTGGAGGGGACAGCACGGGAGCGCGGCTGGACCGTTTATTGGCCGGACAGCGTTAGCCGAGGCAGAGAATAACTGGCTTCTTGGGGCGGCGACTTTTTTACTTTCTGGCATTTCAGGATGACATGGCATTCCACGAATTCACCGCTCCCTCAAGATCTGTCATCCTGAGCGAAGTTGTCGTGCGCGAAGCGCACGACAACGCAGTCGAAGGATCCCGAGAATGCTGGTTGTCGCCGTTGTTGCCTCAGGGAGTTCTCTCATGATCGAATCGTGAGAATACCTTGCAGCCGTAATTCTACCCGGACAGTTAAGGGGTCCTTCGACTTCGTGAGTGCTGCACTTCGCGCAGCGCTCACTTCGCTCAGGATGACAAAAAAGAAGAAAGCTATGCGGTATCTATGTCGGCGAACTGTCCTGCCGCCCAGATTGAAGTCGATCAATAAAGAAATCAAGAACAACCCGGCACGGTCCGTGAGAATCCGTGGCTAGATTTTGATTTCTTTCAAAATCTGCTGCAGGGCATCCATTGCCAAGTGGCTGGCGTGCGCGGAAGCCTCTGGCAGGCCACCGACGGCCTGCACCACCTCCTCACGTCTCAGCTTGCGGGCTCCCTCCAGCGTTCTTCCCTGCACCAGCTCCGTGAGCGCCGAGCCGCACGCCATTGCGGGTACACATCCCTTGGCCCGAAACCGAAGCTCCGCGATGCGGCCGTTTGTAACCTTCATAGTCAACTGCAAGATATCGCCGCACGCAGGATTTTCCACTTGAGCCGCCGCGTCCGGATTGGTGACTTCGCCAGGGTTGCGCGGGTGCTCGAAGTGATCGAGAAGCTGGGGAGAATACATCGAGAGAATTGTAACGTGCTCGCCGACTGAGACATGGCAAGGCATGAATCCTGGTAGTGTCTGAACGCAAATTTCAGGCACAACCTGAATCCTTGTAACATGAAAGCCATCCATGTCTTCCGACCACACTCCGCGGCGTGTGGTTTCTTTGCAGCCGAGCGCGACCGTAATTCTTTCGGCGGTTGGCAAGCTTGACCGCATCGTCGCATGCACCAGATATTGTGCCGACGTGTGCCCAGAGATCGGCCAAAACGGGGTGACCATTGTGGCCGACTCCTGGACCGCCAACACCGGCGAGATCCTTGCCGCCCAGCCTGACTTGGTCATCGCTGCGGTTCCCTATCAGGAGAAGGCCGTAACGGAAATCCTGAAAGCCGGTGCGCGCTTTCTGGGCCTGGCGCCGAAGACATTGCCCGACATCTACGCCGACATTGCGACCATCGCCGGAATCATGGCTGCATCGGATCGCGGGGAGCAAGTAATCGGGGAAATGCAGCGGGAAATCGACATCGTCCGCCGGGCGACTAATCATAAAACCCGTCTCCGGGTCTTCTGTGAGGAATGGGGTAAGCCGCTGATCGCATCGCAACCCTGGGTGGCGGAGCTGGTTGACGCTGCTGGGGGCGTGTTCGTCGGAACACCGGGTGCAACAACCTCCGCAGAAGCAGTTCTGGCGAAAAACCCTGATGTGATTGTGGCCGCACGGTGCGGAGCAGGCGAGCGCGTTCCACTGGCTAAAATCGTACGCGATCGAAACTGGGAGCTTATGCCGGCTGTCAAAGACGGCCGAGTTTATTGCATCCGAGACGAATTCCTGAATACTCCGGCACCCACGCTCATTCACGGCCTGCGCGCACTGGCTGCCGCCATTCATCCCGAGGACTTTCCACAAGCTCCCGGTCTAAGATGCATTACTAGCGTACCTGTGCAGGGTCAGTGAAGTTTGGGTTAAGATTCCTTCACAATGCCCGCCGCTTCAAGAACTGAAGAAGTAAAAAGGGAACTGGAGCAACTGGTGCTGGGCGGCAAGTCCGCGCCGGATTTCATGTCCCAGGTCGTGAAGCTGCTGCACCAACGCATGTTGAAGTACAACTGGGTGGGCTTTTATATGTTGGAGACGACGCAGTCCGGGGAACCGCCGATGCTGGTTCTAGGCGCGTTCGAAGGGGCAATGACGCCGCATACCCGCATCGCCTTGCATCAGGGAATCTGCGGTGCGGCGGCCTCC
>Ga0209415_10000880_pt1 | contig 56975 bp, 56 predicted proteins | sample PeaSoiSIISIP2007_FD_187696 | JGI IMG/M metagenome (GOLD analysis project Ga0209415, IMG submission 187696) | Peat soil microbial communities from Weissenstadt, Germany - SII-SIP-2007 (SPAdes) (version 2) | ecosystem: Environmental > Terrestrial > Soil > Wetlands > Peat | place: Germany... | reverse complement strand
CCCCAGCCGACCTTTGGTGTCCCTGGCGGCCGGTTGGCGGAACCGCTCAGGTAAGCCCTACGAGATGACGCCCGCTACCGGCCTGCAGGGCTGAAACCGGACGGACGGGCTACGTATTAAGCAGCCAGCGCGAGCTGAGGCTCGGCGTTTGTTTTGTTTTCCGGCTCTTTAACGTGGCTCCGGAGACCACGGCTCGCTTCTCCCGAATTGACGACCAGAGTCGAAACCAATCACCCCCGTGCTGTCCTGGGGACCGCAGCACGCGATCCCACAGCGCCATTCTAGCGGCGCGCCGGCGTCACGGTTCCGGATGTGCCGTTGCCGTCGTCCCCGGGGTCACCAGGCATCGTCTGCCAGGGGGAACTCGAGGTGCAGGGTCTCCCCGGGGGGAGTCGCCTGCCAGCGGGCGTTCAATGCAGCGAGCCCGCGCCGAGCCCGGCCCACCGACCCGGCGTCCACGGTCGGGGGAAGGGTCCGCCCGTGCGCCTCGCACAGGGTGGTCGCCGTGTCCACGTACTTGGTGTCGTCCTCGCGCCCGGTGCGCTGCTGCTCGTGGAACAGGTTCACGAGCGCTTCGGCCTCGAGGAGCTCGTCGAGATGGACCTCGACGACCGGGTCGGCGCGGCGCACCGCTCCGGCACCCGATGCCGCCTGGTTGAGGGTGTCGAAGCGGGCGCCGGCGGCGACCAGTCCCCAGAAGCCGAAGGGGAGGGCGAACAGCGACTCCACCACGACGTGGGCCAGGTCGTGGGGGAGCGCGGCGCCGTAGTCCGCCATGGCGTAGAAGCCCACCCGGCCGTCCTCGCCTACGGCCGTGATTTGGTGGCGCCGCCCCTCGCCCCTGGTGAACGACACGCGCACCGGCCGTCTCCTCAGTCGTACTCGCGCCGGGCGCCGCGGGCGACGCCCTTGCCCGATGCCCGCGCCGCTTCGCGTGCCGCCTCTCGCTCGGCGTCGCGGGCGGCGATGGCGTGCCGCTTGTCGTAGAGGCGCCGGCCCTTGGCCAGGGCGAGCTCCACCTTCGCCCGTCCGTCCTTGAAGTAGATCGACAAGGGAACGAGGGTGAGCGACTGCTGCTGGGTGCGGCCGAGCAGCTCGTCGATCTGCGACCGGTGCAGGAGCAGCTTGCGGCGCCGCTCGGGCTCGTGCGCCCCGAATCCCGCGGCGTGCTCGTAGGGAGGGACGTGCACCCCGAGGAGCCACGCCTCGCCCCCTTCGACCCGGGCGTAGGCGTCGGCCAGCGTGACCCGCCCGGCCCGCAGGGACTTGACCTCGCTGCCCTGGAGCGCGATGCCGCACTCGAAGGTCTCGAGGATGTCGTACTCGTGGCGCGCGCGCCGGTTGCGGGCGACGGTCCGGATGTTCTCGTCGGTCTCGTCGCGGCGCTTGGCGGTCCGGCCCGGTCCCTTGGCTGCAGCCACCGTCGACACGGTACCCGGTCGCCCGCCACTGGCGGTCGCCCCCGGTCGCCGGTCGCCATGCCGGTGGGGTCGCCCGGCCACCGCTACCGTTACCCGGCGATGCTCCGGCTCCCCGCTCCGGCCTACGCCCAGATGGTGGCCCACTGCCTGAGCGGGCTGCCCGACGAGGCGTGCGGTCTGCTCGGCGGCGACCTCGCCACCGGGGCGGTGGCCCGGTGCTACGTGACCCGCAACGTGGCGGCGTCGGCCAAGCGCTACACGGTGGACCCCGCAGAGCACCTGCGGGCCGATCGCGACGCCGAGGCGCGGGGCATCGAGATCATCGGGGTGTTCCACTCCCACACCCATACCGACGCCTACCCGTCGCCCACCGACGTGGCCCAGGCACCGGACCCAGGGTGGCATTACGTGCTCGTCTCTCTCCGTGACACCCACCCGGTGGTCCGTTCGTACCGCATCCGGGACGGGCGCATCGAGGAGGAGCCGGTCGTCGTCGGGTCCGGGTAGAATGCCGACCGAACTCGTCAACATTCAGGTGACCGGCCGCCCACCGGGGGCGTCCGGCAAAGGAGGGGACCGTGCCCGTCGACGTGCGCCTGCCGACCGTTCTGCGCTCGCACGCGGGTGGGAAGGCTTCGGTGACGGCCGAGGGCGCCACCATCGGTGAGGTCCTCTCGGATCTGGTGCGGACGTACCCGGGCATGGCCGGCCAGGTCCTCACCGAGGACGGCGCCCTGCACCGGTTCGTGAACGTGTACGTCAACGACGACGACGTCCGCTACCTCGATCAGCTCGACACCAAGGTGTCCGACGGCGACACGGTGTCGATCCTGCCCGCCGTGGCCGGGGGCTGACCCGGCCCGGGAGGAAGGGACCTCGGTGACCCTCGTCGGCAGCGTCCTCGACCTGATCGGCAACACGCCGCTCGTCGACGTCAGCCCCCTCAGCCCGAACCCCCGCGTCCGCATCCTCGTCAAGCTCGAGGGGCAGAACCCCGGCGGGTCGGTCAAGGACCGCATCGCCCTGTCCATGGTGGAGGAGGCCGAGAAGGACGGTCGCCTCGTCCCGGGGGCCACCATGCTCGAGCCCTCGTCGGGCAACACGGGGATCGGGTTGGCCCTGGTGGCGCGCGTGAAGGGTTACCGCCTGAAGGTCGTGCTCCCGTCCAACGTGTCGGTCGAGCGCCGCCAGCTCCTCGATGTGTGGGGCGCCGACGTGATCGAGTCACCCGGCTCCGAGGGCTCCAACGGCGCGGTGCGCATGGCCGAGCGCATCCATGCCGAGCATCCCGAGTGGGTCTTTCTGTACCAGTACGCCAACCAGGCGAACCCGAAGGCCCACTACGAGGGCACCGGGCCCGAGATCTGGCGCGACTGCCCGGAGATCACGCACTTCGTGGCCGGGCTCGGCACCTCCGGCACGCTGCTCGGCGTCGGGCGATTCCTCAAGGAGCGCAACCCCGAGGTCCAGGTGTGGGCCGTGGAGCCACCGGCGGGCGAGATGGTCGACGGCCTGCGCAACCTGGACGACGGCTACATCCCGCCCATCTTCACCGACCTCGGAGGCCCCGACCTCCTCGACCGCAAGACCATGGTGGGGCCCCGGCAATCCATCGAGTGGACGCGCCGGCTCGCCGAGCTGGGGGTGTTCGCCGGGATCTCGTCGGGGGCGGCGATGGCCGGCGCGGCCAAGTGCGCCGCCGCCGTCGAATCGGGGGTGGTCGTCGTGGTGTCGGCCGACGGCGGGTGGAAGTACCTCTCCACCGGGGCGTGGACCGACGACCTCGACGCCGTGGTGGAACGGGCCAGGCGCACCATCTACTTCTGAGCGCCCGCCCCGCCCCGGCGAGCGACGTCCCGGCCCTGGGGGGGACCCCCACCGGGTAGGTTCGGGGCATGGCCGACCTGCGCACCGACTCCGCCGTCGTGGGCACCATCGCACCGGCGGAGCTCGCGCTCCTCGGCCCGTCCGGGCCCGACGGTCGCTGAGCAGGCCATGGCCCGGCGCACGGCACCCAAGGTCAAGGCGTTGCCCGAGCATCTGCGGCGCGTCGAGGAGTGGAACGGCCTGCGCCGGGGCGACGCCGTGGAGATCGCCGGGCTGAGCACACGCGGGGCGACGTGGCGCTTCCTGGCGTACGTGAGGAACGAGCGCAACGGGGCGGAGTCCGTCGAGGTGATCGGGGGCCGCAGCGGAGAGGACCGGGTGCGCTCGTTCCTCCCCGACCAGGTCTTCCCGCTCGGGGGGCACAAGGGGGGGCGGCCGTCGCTGGCCGACGCCCCGCAGCTCCCCCTGGGGTGAGCGCACGAGCGTCCGGCTTCGCCGTGCCCCGAGCGTGTCGGTAGCCTCGCGCCGATGATGACGTTGACCGTCTTGGGCTGCGACGGCAGCCACCCGGGACCCGGCGGCGCCGCCAGCGGCTACCTCGTCCGGTCGTGGGCGGCGGGTAGCGCGATATGGCTGGATGCCGGCCCCGGGACGTTCGCCAACCTGCAGCGCTTCTGCGATCCGCTCGGACTGTCGGCCATCGTCCTCACCCACGAGCACGGCGATCACTTCAGCGATGTCGAGGAGTTCGTGACCGCCGCCCGATGGATCTGGGGCTTTCATCGCGACCCGATTCCCGTTTACGCCGCACCGGGCATCCGCGCCAAACTGCGCCAGGACGTCGACGGGGTCCTCGAGTGGCACGAGGTGGGCGACGGTGACGGGGTTCAGGTCGTGGACCTGCGGCTGAGCTTCAGCCGGACGGACCACCCCCCGGTCACCCTGGCCGTGCGCATGGACGGTGGTTCGGGGGCGCTGGGCTACTCTGCCGACTCCGGGCCCGAGTGGTCGTTCGCGTCCCTCGGCACCCCGCTGGACCTCGCGCTGTGCGAGGCGACGTACACGAGCGAGCACGAAGGCACGGCGGGGCACATGAGCGGACGACAGGCCGGGGCCAACGCGCGGGGGGCACGGGCGCGCCGGCTCGTGCTCACCCACCGGTGGCCGGTCATCCCGGCATCGGCGATCCGGGCAGAGGCCACCGAGACGTTCGGGGGACCCGTCGACCAGGCCGCGGTCGGTCGAGGGTACTCGCTGTGACCACCACCCCCGAGGCCCCGGCCCCCGACCCCCGTACCTTGCGCGCCGACGGGCGGACCGTGGAGGCGCTGCGCCCGACCAGCTTCGTGCGCGACTTCACCGAATTCGCGCCGGGTTCGGTGCTCGTCACCATGGGCAAGACGAAGGTGCTGTGCACGGCGTCGGTGGAAGAGCGGGTCCCGCCGTGGATGCGCGGCGGCGGCAAGGGATGGGTCACCGCCGAGTACTCCCTCTTGCCCGGATCCTCCGCCGAACGCATCGGCCGGGAGGCCGCCAAGGGGAAGCAGTCCGGACGCACCCAGGAGATCCAGCGCCTGATCGGGCGGTCCCTGCGGGCCGTGGTGGACATGGCGGCCATGGGGGAGGTGCAGATCACGGTGGACTGCGACGTCTTGCAGGCCGACGGAGGCACGCGCACCGCGTCCATCTGCGGTGCCTACGTCGCGCTGCACGACTGCTTCACCAGGCGGATGCAGAAGGGCCTCATCACCACCCACCCCCTCACCGATGCCTGTGCGGCGGTCTCGGTGGGCATCGTCGATGCCTCGTGCCTGCTCGACCTCGACTATTCGGAGGACTCGCGCGCCGAGGTGGACATGAACGTGGTGATGACCGGTGGGGGGCGCTACATCGAGGTACAGGGAACCGCCGAGGGGATGGCCTTCTCGCGTGGCGAGCTCGAAGAGCTGCTCGGGCTGGCCGAGCACGGCATCGCGTCCCTGCTCGACGCGCAGCGCGCCGTGCTGGCGGTGGCTCCCCCGGCGCGTTGACGCACGCCATGGGCACCTGCGCACCGGCGCCGACAGCACCGTGACCGGATCCGCACCGGCGTCGGGCAACGGCGTGCGCGGCGACGGGGACGGGGGCGCCCGCCTGCGCATGGTGCTGGCGTCGGCCAATCCCGACAAGGCGGCGGAGATCACCGCCATCATGGTGGCGGCCGCCGGGGACCGCCTCGAGCTCGTCCCCCGCCCTGCCGACGTCCCCGAGGTCGACGAGACGGGTGCCACGCTCGAGGACAACGCCCGGTTGAAGGCGCACGCCCTGGTGGAGGCCACCGGGCTGCCGGCGGTGGCCGACGACACGGGCCTCGAAGTGGAGGCCCTCGAAGGGGCACCGGGCGTGCGCTCCTCCCGCTTCGCCGGGGAGCACGCCAGCTACGACGACAACGTGGCCAAGCTGCTCGGGGACCTGGCCGCCGCCGGGGCCGAAGGTGCCCAGGCCCGACGAGCGCGCTTTCGCACGGTGGCCATCGCGTCGTTCCCCGACGGGCGCGAAGTGGTGGCCCACGGCACCGTCGAGGGCGCCATCGCCGAGGCTCGGCGGGGCACCGGGGGCTTCGGCTACGACCCCGTGTTCGTCCCCGACGGCGCCGACGGTCGAACCTACGCCGAGATGTCCCCGGCGGAGAAGAACGCCCGCTCGCACCGAGCCCGGGCATTCCGGGCGTTGGCCGTGGGGCTCACCTCCGCTCCCTGACCGGGGTCTGTCCCCGGGGATCACCCGCTCCCCTCCCTGACACCACTCTCCGCGACATAATCGAGGCATTCGGCCCCGCTTCGTGGGGACTTTCGACCCTCTTCTGACACCTGTTGCAGTCATATGGTGACTAGTAGTGAATAAGTCACCTAAAGCAATCAGGTGACTACGGTGGGAAGAAGGCGCACGATGCGAACGCACAGGACGATCGCCCGGGCCCTCCTCTCAGCCGGGACCCTCCTGGCGGTCGGCATGCTCGCCCTGGGACTCACGGGCACCGCCGTCGCCAGCAGCCCGCGCTGCGAGACGGGCCAGCTGCAAGTGATCAAGACCGACAACGCCGGCACGCCGCTCATCGGGGCCGGCTTCACGTTGTACACGGTGGCCAAGAACGGGAGCCCGGGCTCGGCCACGGCGTGGTCGGTCCAGATCTCGAAGCTCGACAACGGGGTCGCCGTGGCCACCACCGGCGCCGACGTCACGCCCGGCACGTACTGGGTCGTGGAGACCACGGTGCCCGCCGGGTACGGCGCGGCCGCATCCCAGAAGGTGACGATCGACGCAGGGCAACTGGCGACGGCCACGTTCAAGGACGATCCGCTGCCCGGGTCGGTGGTCGTGACGAAGACCGACGCCGCCGGCCGGCCGCTGGCCGGGGCGGCCTTCACCCTCTACACGAACGCCGGCGGCCAGGGCCCGGCACCGGGCGCCTCGACCGGTTCGTCGTGCAGCGCGGCATCGGTGGTCAAGGGCGTGGCCTCGTGCACCTTCACCGGCGTGGTCCCCGGGACGTACTGGGTCGAGGAGACGGCGGCGCCCGCGGGCTACAGCGCGGCGGCGCCCAAGCAGGTGACGGTGCTGCCCGGCACGGCGGCGGCGGTCACCTTCGTCGACACGCTGACGCCTCCGAGCGTCGGAGCGGTCACCATCACCAAGACCGACAAGTCCGGTGCGGCGCTGGCCGGGGCCGGCTTCACCCTCTACGCCGACGCCAACGGTGCGCCCGGTGCGTCGACCGGTCAGTCGTCCTCGCTCACCACCGTGGTGGGCGCCGTGGCAGCGACCACCATCGCGCAGGTCGCCCCCGGGACGTACTGGGTCGAGGAGACGACGGTGCCCTCCGGGTACGTGGCCGGCGCCCCCCAGAAGGTGACGGTGACCGCCGGGGGAGACGCCACCGTGACGTTCGTCGACGTGGCGGCTCCGCCGAGCAGCCCCGCGAACGGTTCGACGACACCCACGTCGCTGCCGCCCTCCACGCCGACCGTGACCGTGGCCCCGATCGTGGCGGCGACGACGGTCCACACAGGCATGCCCTTTGCCGGGTCCCGGCCCCTCGTGATCGCCGTGGGGCTCCTCGGGCTGGCCATGGTGCTGGCGGGTGCCGTGCTCCGGCGCCGGGCCCGGGCCTGAACGGACGTGGGGACCGGGGACCGGTGCCTGGCAGGGGCCGCCGGTCTCCTCAGCCGCCTGTCGCAGGCGGGAGCTCGCGCTCTCGGTGCACCGCCGGGAGCGCCGTCGCGTGGGGGCCGGCAGGCCCAGGGGCGCCGTCGCTCAGCGCAGGCGCCACTGCACCCGCTCGCCCGAGGCGAAGCGGGCCTGGCCCTCCGCCAGGGCGGCCGGGTCGTTCCCCAAGCCGACGAACGCCCACCCGAGGCCGAGCGCCTGGGCCCTCGACAGCTCCCGCCCGGCCCACAGCGCCCGCAGCGTGCCCTGCACGGCGACGGGGTGTGCCTTGGCGATGACCCCCGCGGCCCACGCGGCGCGGTCGTGGAGCTCGGTGGCGGGGACGACCTCGGTGACGAGACCGATCTGCAGCGCCCGCGCCGCGCTCATCCGCTCCTCGCTGCCCAACAGGGTGAGGCGCACGAGATCACCGAAGGGCATGCGGCCCGTCATCTGCAGCGGCTCGAAGGCGGCCGCCATGTTGAACGTGAGGTGGGGGTCGAAGAACGTGGCGTGCTCGGCGGCGATCATGAAGTCCACCTCGCCGAGCATGTAGAAGGCCCCCCCGCAGGCGATCCCGTTCACGGCGGCGATCACCGGCTTCCACAGGTCGTTGCTCTTGGGTCCGAGGTTGTCGCCGGGGTCGTCGAACATGAACGGGGTGGTGCCCGAGCCGATGTGCACGGCCTCGTCGGCGCCCGGCGGGCCCGTCCCGGCGCGCCCGGCGGGGCGCGGGCCGCCGGACAGGGCCTCGGAGCGGTCGATCCCGGTGCAGAACGCCTTGTCTCCGGCCCCCGTGAGGACCACCACGCGCACGTCGTCGTGTCGTCGCAGCCAGCGCCACACGGTGCGCAGCTCGCGCTGCATGGTGGTGTTGAAGGCGTTCAGGACGTCGGGGCGGTTCAGCGTGACCCACGCCACCCCGCCGGACTCCTCGTAGGCCAGCGTCTCGAATTCCGGCATGGTCCCCCCTCTGTGCGGCCGCGACGGTACGGCGCCGGCGCGAGCGGGGGCAAGTGCGGGACCCGGAAGGGGCCGCCGCAGCTGGCGTCCGGCGGGCGGATCAGGCGGCGCGCGCCGGGCGGCCGCCGAGGCGCGCGCCGGGCGGCCGCCGAGGCGCGCGCGCAGCGCGAGTGCGGTGGTCATGACCAGGAGCGGCGCCGGGGCCCTGCCGGTCGCGCCGGGTGTCGCGCGAACCGACTGGGCCAGTTCCGGCGTGGGGCAGGCGTCCGGGGGCTGGTACCTGCCACTTTCCCACCGGCCTGTCAGGGAAACGAATACAACAAGACGGCGAGGTATCCGTACTTTGGTCACGCCCGGCGGGAACGGACTAGGGACCAAAGACCCTAATGGCCCTCGGGCGCCCGCCGACCGCCGGCCCCCGCCCGGTTGTGCGCGCGCTGGGTGGGCCCCCGGTGAGGTGCGCGCGCTCGGCGTGTCCGGCTACGTTGGCGCCCCGTGCCCGGCCACCGCTGGCGTCCTCGGCCGGCCGATGGAGGTGAGGAGCGACGATGCCCGACGACGACCTGAAGAAGATCATCGGGAAGCCGATGAGCAAGTCGAAGGTGGTCGTCGAGCGAGGGCCGGTGGCCAACTTCGCCACCGCCGTGTGCGACCCGAGCCCCGTCTACCGCGACACCCGGGCGGCCCACGAGGCCGGGTTCGACGCCATCCCCGTGCCCCCCACCTTCCCCTTCGTCATGCAGACCTGGGGCGAGTTCGCCGAGGACCAGCCCACCGACAAGCCCAAGGGCAACGCCATGGGCGAGGTGCTCGGTCCGCTCATGGCCAAGGGCGGGATCATCCTCCACGGTGAGCAGGAGTTCACGTTCCACCGCCCCGTGTTCGTCGGTGACGTCCTCGTGGGCGAGGGGACGGTGGTCGACGCCTACGCCAAGGAGTCCAAGGGGAAGACCATGACCTTCATCGTCACCGAGACGGTGTGGCACGACGACCGCAGCGGCGAGCCCGTGGTCACCTCGCGCTTCAACGTGATCCACCGGGGCTGACCCCCGGCCCCATCGGCGAGGATGGGGCCCATGGCGGGCGGCTCACGATCCTCGCTGCTGGACCCGGCGTATCGGCGGCTCACCACCGGGATGATCCTGGTGGTCACGTTCATCGCGTTCGAGGCCATCGGCGTGGCCACGGTGCTGCCCGTCGTCCAGGTCCACTTGGGCGACCTGCGGCTCTACGGCTGGGTCTTCAGCGCCTTCATGCTCGCCCAGCTCGTGGGCACCGTGGTGGCCGGGCGCGTGCTGGACCGCGCCGGGATGGCCCGTCCCTTGCTGGCGGCCTCCGTGCTGTTCGGGGCCGGGATCCTGGTCGACGGGTCGGCGCCGTCGATGCTCGTGCTCGTGCTCGGCCGGGCCGTCCAGGGGGTGGGCGCGGGCATCATGGTCGTCACCATCAACGTGGCCGTCGGACGCGGCTTCCCGCCGGCGCTGCGGCCCAAGGTGTACGCCGCGTTGTCGACGGCCTGGGTGCTGCCGAGCGTGGCGGGCCCGCTCGTGGCCGCCGTCATCGCCGAGCACCTCACGTGGCGCCTGGTGTTCCTGGCCGTGGTGCCGGCCGTGGTCCTGGGCGCTGCCTTGGCCCTGCCCGCCCTGCACCAGGCGGACGCCGATACGGCCGCCCGGCGTGCGGGGACTGACGCCGCCGCCGACGACGCCCGGCCCGGCGTGCGCGTGGCCCTGGTCCTGGCCGCGGGCGCCGCCCTCGTGCTCGAGGCGCTGGCCACGCGCCAAGCCGTCGCCGGACCGATCGTCGGCGTGGCCGGCGTGGTCCTGGCCGTGCCGGCGCTGCGCGCCATCCTGCCCAAGCGCAGCCTGCCGCCGGCCACGCGCCAGCTGGGCGCCATGGCCGTCGCCGCGCTGGCCAACGCCGCGTTCTTCGGGGCCGAGGCGTTCCTGCCCTTGTCGCTGCGGGTCGTGCACCACCGCAGCGTGACCGAGGCCGGGGTCGTGCTCACCGTGGCCGCGCTCACGTGGACGTCGGGGAGCTGGGTCCAGGCCCGCTTCCAGGACCGCGTGGGCCCGCGCGCCCTGTCGGCGGCGGGCCTCGCCCTCGTGGCCACCGGGGTGGCGGGCGTGGCCGTGCTCGACTGGGCGGCCACCCCGTGGTGGGTGGCGTACGCGGCGTGGGCCGTGGCCGGCGCCGGCATGGGCCTGGCCTACGCCACCACGACGCTGGTGGTCGTCTCGGCCGCCGGGGAGGGCCGCCAGGGCGGTCCCATGGCGGCCATGCAGGTGCTCGTGACGCTCGGGGTGGCGCTCAGCGCCGGCGTGGGCGGCGCCGCTCTGGCGTGGTCGGTGTCCCTCGGCCACGGCAAGGCGCCGGGCCTGGCCGTGTTCGACGTCACCGCCGTGGCCCTCGCCCTCGTCGGCCTGGGGCTCACCACGTCCGTGCCCCGGACCGTCCCTGGATCCGCGCCGGGCCCCCGGCCCGCCACGATGCTCCCGGGGGCGGAGGGGGCGGCGCTCGCCCCCGACGAGAACGAGGTATGAAGCCCCAGGTCGGCCGGTGCTAGAACGAGCGCGTGAAGACCTCCCTGCTGAACGGCGCGCAGTGGGCGGCCGTGCTGCGCATCGGCCTGGGGCTGTGGTGGTTGGAGAGCTTCCGCCACAAGAACCTCGAGGCGTGGATCAAGCGGCAGGCGGGCATCAACTGGGCCGCCGACATCGCCGCCAAGCACCGCTGGGCGTTCGTGGGCACGGGCTTCGACAAGGTCGTGAAGCCCCACCCGAAGGCCATGACGTGGGTGGTGCTCATGAGCGAGCTCTCGCTCGGGCTGGGCCTGACCCTCGGACTCCTCACGCCCGTCGCCGCGTTCGCCAGCATCGCCTTGAACCTGCTGTATCTGGTCCTCATGATCCACGACTGGGCCGAGCAGGGGCAGAACTTCATGATGATCCTGGCCGCGGCCGTCGTCCTCGGGCTCCACGGCTGGCAGGTGTGGTCGATCGACTGTCACATCGGCTGGTTCTGAGGGCGCTGCGGTCCAGAGGGATCTGACGCACATCGGCTGGTTCTGAGGGGAGACCCATGGCCATCGGCATCGGAGAAGATCACGAGGAGCTGCGCCGGACCGTGCGCCGGTGGCTCGAGGCGCGCTGTCCAGGCGCCGTCCCGAGGGCGACGCTCGATGCCGCCGAGGAGGTGCTGCCCCCGTTCTGGGCCGACCTCGCCGCCCAGGGCTGGCTGGGCATCCACGTGCGCGAGGAGCACGGCGGCCAGGGCTTCGGCATGCTCGAGGTGGCCGTGGTGGTGGAGGAGATGGCCCGGGCCATGGTGCCGGGGCCGGTGGTCCCCACCATCCTGGCCGCCGCCGCCCTGAGCGCCGGGGCCGACGACGCCCAGGGCAAGGACCTCCTGGCCCCCGTGGTGGACGGCACGCGGCCCACGGCGCTGGCGTTGCCCGGGAGCGGGACCCTGGAGGCCACCGCCGGCGCCGACGGCGTCCTCACGGTGCGCGGGACGCTGCGCCCGGTGCTGTGCGCCGGCGTCATCAGCCGGGTGGTGGCCCCGGTGACGGTGGCGAGCGAGCCCGGCGCCCCCCGGTGGTGCGCCGTCGACCTCGACCGCCCGGGGGTGCGCGCCGAGCGCCTGTCCAGCCTCGACCTCACCCGGCGCGTCGGGGCGCTGCACCTCGACGACGTGGTCGTGCCCCCCGAGCACCAGCTGGCCGCGTTGACGAGCGGCGCGGTGCGGGACCTGGCGCTGGCGGTCGCCGCCGCCGAGTGCGCGGGCGGGGCGCGCTGGTGCCTCGACACCGCCACGGCGCACGCCAAGGACCGCCGCCAGTTCGGCCGTCCCATCGGCCAGTTCCAGGCGGTCAAGCACCGGCTGGCCGACATGCTCGTGGCCGTCGAGCAGGCCACCGGGCTGGCGTGGGATGCCGCCCAGGCGGCAGACGCCGACGATGTCGAGCAGGCCGGCCTGTCCGCCGTGCTCGCCGGGGCGCTCGCCTTCGACATCTACGTCGAGTGCGCCAAAGGGTGCATCCAGGTCCTCGGGGGCATGGGGTTCACCTGGGAGCACGACGCCCACCTCCACCTGCGCCGGGCGCTGTCGCTGCGCCAGCTCCTCGGGGGAAGCTCGGCGCTGCGCGTCGAGGCGTCGCGCACGGCCCTCGCGGGCAGCCGCCGTCGTCTCGTGATCGAGCTCCCCGAGGACGCCGAGCGCCTGCGCGCCGAGCTGCGCCCGATAATCGCCGAGGTGGCGGCGGCCGGGGACTCCAAGGCGCGCCGGCGGAGGTTGGTGGACGCCGGGCTCGTCACGCCGCACTGGCCCGCGCCCTGGGGCCGGGGCGCGGGGGCGGTGGAACAGCTCGTGATCGACCAGGAGATGGCGGCGGCCAAGGTCCACCGCCCGCACCTGGCGGTGGGGGCGTGGGCGCTGCCCACCATCATCGCCCACGGTACCGCCGAGCAGCAGGAGCGCTGGGTCGGCCCGACGTTGCGCGGCGAGCTCGTGTGGTGCCAGCTGTTCAGCGAGCCGGGGGCGGGCAGCGACCTGGCGTCGCTGGCGACGCGTGCCACGCGCGACGGCGGCGGGTGGGTGCTCGACGGGCAGAAGGTGTGGACGTCGATCGCCCAGCGGGCCGACTGGGGCATCTGCTTGGCGCGCACCGACCCCGACGCGGCCAAGCACGAGGGCATCACCTACTTCATCGTCGACATGCACAGCGACGGCATCGAGGTGCGGCCGCTGCGCGAGATCACCGGCGACGCCCTGTTCAACGAGGTGTTCTTCACGGGCGTCTTCGTACCCGACGACTGCGTGGTCGGCCCCGTGAACGGCGGATGGCGCCTGGCGCGCACGACGCTGGCCAACGAGCGCGTGTCCATGGCCTCGGGCGCCACGTTCGGGTTCGGCATCGAGTGGATCCTCGGGTCGCTCCCCGAGGCGCACGCCGAGGACGCCGTGGTCCTGGACCGGATCGGGGCGCTGCTGGCCGAGGCGCAGTCGGTCGCCCTGCTCGGCGCCCGCAGCACCCTGCGCTCGGTGTCGGGGGTCGAGCCCGGTCCCGAGGCGAGCGTGCAGAAGCTCCTCGGCGGCGAGCACGAGCAGCGGGTCCAAGAGCTCGGCCTCGGACTGCTCGGCGCCGAGGGGGCCACGACCGAGGACGATGCCGGCCGCTGGAGCCGGGGGTTCCTGTCCACACGCTGCCTGACGATCGCCGGCGGGACGAGCGAGGTGCAGCGCAACGTGATCGGCGAGCGCATCCTGGGCCTGCCGCGCGACCCGGAGCCGGGAACGTGACCCGGCGTCGGCGAGCGGCGGCGTTTGACAGCGCCGACCGGGGCACCGCATGCTGCTGGCGCAAGGAGGCCGGGACTCATGGGTGACACGCTGCGGTTCGAAGACGTCAACGAGGGGGACGAGGCGCCGGTGAAGAGCCACACGCTCACGCGCACCGACCTCGTGCGCTATGCCGGCGCGTCGGGGGACTACAACCCCATGCACCACGACGAGATCCTGGCCACGGCGGCCGGCCAGCCGAGCGTGTTCGGCCACGGCATGTTCTCCATGGGCCTGCTGGGCACCGCCCTCACCGACTACGTCGGCCCCGGCAACGTCACGCACTACAAGGTGCGCTTCTCCCGCCAGACGTGGCCCGGCGAGCAGCTGCAGACGAAGATCGTGGTGGCGGCCAAGCGCGTCGTGGACGGGCGCCACCTCGTCGACCTCGAGTGCAGCCTGGCCAACGGCGAGGGCGAGGTGAAGGTGGTCGGCGAGGCGACCGCCGTGCTCCCCGGCCAGGGCTGACCCACCCGGCGCCGGCGCGCGTCGGCGCCCGCCGGCCGGGGCCGGGGGCCTGTCGAACGGTGGTGGCGCGTCGGCGCGACGGGCTCTTCCACCTGCATGTTCCCCGTCTCGCCCCGGGGGTCACCGGGTAAGGTCGACCCGGATACCGGTTCCCGCGGGGCCAGGGGAGGAGCGCGCGTGCGAAGGAGCCACAGGGGGCCCGCCGTGGCCGGTGCGCTCGTGCTGTGCGTGGTGGTTGCTGCGTGCGGGAACGCTCCCATCACCGTGTCGATGGCGGGCAACACCGACGGGGTGTTCCCGCACCGGATCGTCGTGGGGTCCCTGTCCTCGCAGACGGGCCCGCTGCCCGCCGACTTCGCCCCCATCGTGGCCGGCGTGCAGGTGTACTTCGACATGCTGAACGCCGAGGGGGGCGTGCACGGGCGCAGCATCGACCTCGCCGACAACCTCGATGACGGCTCGAACCCGTCGTCGGACTCCAGCCAGGCCCGCACGCTCGTCGACCAGGACCACGTGTTCGCCGTGGTGGGGGTGGCCACCCCCTCGTTCACCGGCGCCGCGTACCTCGCCTCGCACGACGTCCCCACCTTCGGGTACGACATCAACCCCAACAGCGACTGGCTGGCGGGCCCCACGATGTACGGCAGCACCGGCTCGTACACCGACTACGGCGCGCCCCAGGTGCAGAGCGCGTACCTCGCCGAGGTGCACCACGTGCGCGCCGCCGCCGTGCTGTCCTACAGCGTGGCCCAGTCCCAGCAGGGGTGCGAAGGCGTGTTCAACGCCCTCTCCCGCTACCACATCCCCGTCGCGTATCAGGACACGAGCATCCCCGCACCGGCGGTCGACCTGCACGCGGACGTCGACCGGATGAAGGCGGCGGGCGTCGACATGGTGGTCTCGTGCATGGACCTGGGCGGCAACGTGCTGCTCTCCCAGACCATGCAGCAGGCGGGGATGACGGGGACCACCCAGCTGTGGTTCGACGGCTACGACGAGTCCGCCGTGCACCAGTTCGCCTCGGCCATGGAGGGCGTGTACCTGTTCCTCGGGCACGTCCCGTTCGAGGTGACCGAGCTCGACCGCGGCCAGTACCCGGGCATGGACCGGTTCCTGGCCGTGCTGCGGCGCTACGCGCCGGGGACGCTGCCCTCGGAGGCGGCGCTGGCGGGATGGGTGAGCGCGGATCTGTTCGCCACCGGGCTGCGGGCCATCGGCCGAGACGTCACGAGGAGCCGGCTGGTGGCGGCCATCAACCGGCTATCGAGCTACACCGCCGACGGCATCCTGGCGCCGGTGGACTGGCGGATCGGGCACAAGCCGGTGCTGGCCCCCATCGACTGCACGGCGTTCGTCGTGGTGCACGGGGGCCGCTTCGTCCCCGTCTACGGCACGCCCCCGAGCGTGTTCAGCTGCTACCCGGTGCCTGCGCCCCAGGACCCGCCCATCACCTTGGTGGCCCCGTTGCCCGCCGGGGTCCCCCCGCTCCCGCCCGTCACCTCGGGGCCCGGGCGCTAGGCGGCGGGGTACCGGAGTGGGCCAGCTCCTGTCGTACGCCCTGCCCGGCGTGCCCTACGGCTGCGCGTACGCCCTCATGGCGGTGGGCCTGGTGCTCACCTACAAGGCGTCGGGGGTGTTCAACCTGGCGTTCGGCGCCCAGGCGTACGTGTCGGCGGTGGTGTTCTACGTGGCCGTGCACAACGGCTGGCCCACGTGGGCGGCGTTCGTGGTGGCCGTCGTGGTGCTCGGCCCGACCATCGGGCTCCTGCTCGATCTCCTGCTGTTCCGCTACACGCGCACGGCACCCCCGCTCGTGCGCCTGGTGCCCGCGCTGGGCCTGCTCGTCGCCATCCCGAGCATCGCCCAGATAGTGTTCGGCACCGCCCCGCGCAACGCCCCGCCGGCGCTCGTGCTCAACCCCAACCGCGTGTACGTCCACCTGGCGGGGACGGCGGTGACCGGCACCGAGGTCTCGACCACCGTGATCGCCGTGGCCGTGGTGGTGGCGCTTGGCGTCCTGTTCGCCTCGAGCGGGCTCGGCCTGCGCATGCGCGCCGTGGTGGAGAGCCCCCGCATGGCGGAGCTGGCGGGCATCCGCTCCGAACGGGTGAGCGCCTTCGCGTGGATGCTGTCGAGCCTCTTCGCCGGCCTCGCCGGCGTGCTCCTGGCCCCCATCTACGCCAGCCTGAGCGTGTCGAACTTCACCGCCCTGCTGGTGGCCGCCATCGCCGCCGCCGCCGTGGGCGGGTTCTCGAGCCTGCCGCTGACCCTCGTGGGGGGCGTGGCCCTCGGCGTGTGCCAGGAGGTGATCGGCGGGTACCTGCCCTCGGGCACCGTCTTGTCGGCCGGCCTGCGCCCGGCCTTCCCCTTCGTGGTGCTCGCCGTGCTGCTCGTGGCCCGGCCGGTGTTCCGCACCGGCGCGGCGCGCGACCCGCTGGCGGGGGTGGACCCGCCCGCAGCGTCGTTCCGGGCCCCGGTGCGCATGACCGAGGTGGCCATCGGCTCGCGCGCCTTCGCCGCGCTCGGGGCGCTCGGATTCGTCATCGTCACCCTCGTGGTCGTCCCCGGCAACTGGGAGTTCACGCTGACCCAGGGCCTCGTGTTCGCCATCATCTTCCTGTCCATCACGTTGCTCACGGGCATGGGCGGGCAGATCTCGCTGTGCCAGGCGGTGTTCGCCGGCGCCGGCGCGTTCACCGCCGGCCAGCTGGCGATGCACTTCAACTTCCCGGTGATGCTCGGCGCCGTGGCCGGGGCGCTGGTGGCTGGCGCCCTCGGGGTCGTGGTGTCGCTGCCCACGCTGCGGCTCGGGGGCATCGCCCTCGCCCTGCTCACGCTGTCGTTCGCCCTCTTGGCGGACAACGTGCTGTTCGTCTACCCGTGGTCGGGCAACGGGGCCACGGGCCTGGTGGTGCCCCGCCCCACCGTCTTCGGCTGGAGCTTCGCCGGCAATGGCGCCTTCTTCTGGCTCGTCCTCGTGATCCTCGTCATCGCCGCCGGCGCGGTGTGGCTCGTGCAGCACGGGACCATCGGCGAGGAGCTGACCGCCTTCCGGGGCTCGGAGACCGCGGCGGCGGCCATCGGCATCGACGTGCGGCGGCTGCGGGTGATCGCCTTCGCCCTGTCTGCGGCGCTGGCCGGGATCGGGGGCGCGCTGTACGCGGCGCTGCAGCAGACGGTGTCGCCCACCGACTTCAACTACCAGTTCTCCCTCGTCTTCGTGGTGATCGTGGCCACCGTCGGCGTGTTCTCGGTGGCCGGCGCCATCGAGGCGGGACTGGCGTACACGGTGCTGCAGCAGGGCATCAGCAACCTGCCCAGTCGCTACAGCTCGGTGGTGGCGCTCGTGTTCGGCCTGGCCGCGCTGAGCTATGTGCGCCATCCCGAGGGCGTGGTGGCCTTCGCCAAGCGGTGGGTCCTCGACCGGGCCGAGGAGTTCGCCCACTTCCTCCAGCGCCACGACCCCGTCGCCCTGGGGATGCGCGGCCCCGGGGGACGCGCCCCGGCGCGCCGGGACGGCGACGCCGGCGCCGGTGGGGGCTGAGCGCCATGGCCCTGCTCGAGGCGACGGGCATCTCCAAGCAATTCGGCGGTGTCGTGGCGCTGTCGGAGCTCACCCTGCGTGTCGAGCAGGGCGAGGCCCTCGGCATCGTCGGGCCCAACGGGGCGGGCAAGACGACGCTGTTCAACTGCCTGCTCGGCCTGGAGCGCCCCGACGCCGGCAGCGTGTTCTTCGACGGCGTGCGCATCGACGGCATGCCGACGTTCCGCCGCAGCCGCCTCGGCATCGGCCGCACGTTCCAGCGTCTCGAGCTGTTCATGGGCATGACCCCGCGCGAGCACCTGCTCGTCACCACCCGGGTGCGTGCCGGCACCGGCCGGCTGTGGAAGGACCTGGTCGGCCTGAGCCGGCCCCGGCCCGAGGAGCAGCGCGTGGTGGAGTCCCTCTTGGACCTGGTGGGGCTGGCCGACGTGGCCGACGTCCCCGTCGAAGCCCTGAGCCTCGGGCGCGGCCGGCTCGTGGAGCTCGCCCGGGCCCTGGTCGGCCCGCCGCGCCTGGTGATGCTCGACGAGCCGTCGTCGGGGCTCGACGACGCCGAGACGGGGGAGCTCGTGCGCATCCTGGCCCGCATGCGGCGCGAGAGCGCCACGGCGGTGGTGCTCGTGGAGCACGACCTCGAGATGGTGGCGGCCGCCGTCGGCCGCCTGGTGGTCCTCGACTTCGGCCGCCTCATCGCCGACGGGCCGGTGGCCGACGTCTTGGCCGACCCGGCGGTGCGCCACGCCTATCTGGGAATCGACGCGTGAGCACCGACACCGCGCCCGGGCCCGACACCGCGCCCGGCGCGCCGCCGGGCGCGCTCTTGGAGCTGCGGGACGTGGACGCCGCCTACGGCCCCTACCGGGCGCTGTTCGGGGTGTCGTTCACCGTGCCCGAGCGCGCCGCGGTGGCGCTGGTGGGGGCCAACGGGGCGGGCAAGTCGACCGTGGCCCGGGTGGTGTCGGGACTGGTGCGCCCCACCTCGGGCACGGTGCGCTTCGCTGGCCAGGACATCACGCGCTGGCCGGCGTGGCGCATCGCCCGGGCCGGGCTGGCGCACGCGCCCGAGGGCCGGTCGGTGTTCGCCTCGCTGTCGGTGGAGGAGAACCTCGTGCTCGGCTTCCGCCAGGCGGTCGGTCGCCGGGGCGAGGCCGACGCCCTGGCGCGCGCCTACGCCGCCTTCCCGCGCCTCGGGGAGCGGCGCACCCAGTCGGCGGGGACGCTGTCGGGCGGCGAGCAGCGCATGCTGTCGCTCGCCAAGGTGCTGGCCGTCCCCCAGCGCCTGCTCGTGGTGGACGAGTTGTCCCTGGGGCTCGCGCCGCGGGCGGTCGACGAGGCGTTCGCCGCCCTGCGGGCCATCCTCGAGGCCGGGACCTCGCTGCTCGTGGTGGAGCAGCACGTCGAACGGGCGCTGTCGCTGGCCACGGCGGTCGTGCTCCTGGCCAAGGGTCAGGTGGCCTGGGCCGGGCCGGCGCAGGAGGCCGGGGCCGTCGTCACCGGGCTCCTGCCGGCGCACGGTGACGCGCCGGGCGCAGGCCATGACGGGCGCGGGGACGCCCCGGGCGCTCAGGGGGAGCCGACGCCCGGGACGTGACGCCCGGGCTCAGCAGCCCGGCGGCGACCCGGTCTTGCCCTCGGTCTGGTACATGAGCCCGAACAGCCCGCAGATGGTCTGCTTGGCCACCAGCCACTTGCCGTTCTGGAACACGACGTAGCCCTGGGAGTTGGGCAGGATGGCGGTCCCGGTCGGGCCCAGGATGTCGTAGACGACCTTGGCGCACGGCGACGGCAGGGGCTGGGCGGCCGCCTTGCACCCGGCGGTGGTGAGCACCTTGTAGCTGTCGAGCTTGGCGCCCTTGGACGAGCTGGCCAGGGACGAGTCCACGCCCTGGGTCACCGCCGTCTTCAGGCTGGGCCCGTCCTGGAGCGACGCGATCACCGCGTTCTCGTTCGCCTTGGACAGGTTGAACAACGTGTTCAGGACGGCGTTGATATCGGTCTGGGCCGTCGCCTTGTTGTAGGTGACCGCGGTGGTGGCGGGCGGCGAGCTGGAGCTGCAGGCCGCCATGCCGAGGGCGAGCACCGACACCACGGTGGCGGCGGCGACACGTGACGACCGCCGGCTGGCGCGCGGCGATTGGCCCTCGATGGTGTCGGTGTGCTGCGTAGGGTGCATGGTCCCGTTCTCCCCCTTCGTAAAGACCCGCAGGGTGCTCCCCGGCGGATGCGACAGACTAACCGCGTCGCCGCTGGTGTACCTGACATTCCCGTCACACATGGTCCGGGGGCGCCGTCGCCCCCCGCCCCTGGTGGGCGCCCTCGTCGCCGTGGTCTTCGGGCACGATGCCGAACACCCCGGGGGGCAGGAGCCGCAGGGCCCCCGACGCCGCCGCCTGCAGGACCGCCGGCGCCCGGAACCAGCGCGGGACGAACACCTCGAGCCGGCCCCCGTCGACGGCCGAGGCCACGGCCCGCGCCACGTGGTCGACGGGGACCATGCGGGGCCAGCGCCGCTGGTAGTCGGCGTCGCGACGGGCGAAGAAGCCGGTGTCGACGGGTCCCGGGTTCACGAGCGACACCCCGACGCCGGTGCCGTGCAGCTCGAGGGCCAGGGCCTGGGTGAAGCCCACCACGGCGAACTTGGTGGCCGAGTACACCGCCTCCCCGGGGGCGGCGAAACGCCCCGCCACCGAGGCCATGTTCACGATGTGGCCCCGGCCGCGGCCGAGCATGCCCGGGAGGACGGCCTTGGTGGCATACACGGTGCCCAGGTAGTTGACGGCCAGGACCCGCTCGATGGTGGCCACGGGGATGGCCGTCACGGCGCCGGCGGCGCCCACGCCGGCGTTGTTCACCAGCACGTCGGCCGGCCCGAGGGCACCGTCGAGTTCGGCCAGCGCACGCTCCACGGCGGCCCGCTCGGCCACGTCGGCCACCGCCACCGCCCCGACGGCGGGACCGCCCAGGGCGTCGAGGGTGGCGTCGAGCTCGTCGCGGTGGCGGGCGATGAGGCCCACGCGCGCGCCGCGGGCCACCGCGAGCTCGGCCACGGCGCGGCCGATGCCCTTCGAGCCCCCGGTGATCACCACGACCGACTGGTCCCACGAGATCCGTGGCCGACCCACGGCGCCTACCGTAGCCACCGGCGCCGTCCGCCGCCGGGGGGCCGCGATCGGCGCGGCTACCATGCGCCTCCGGCGGACCGGCGCGGGCGAGCCGCCGGGGACCGTCGGACGGGAGGCACACGTTGGCCAGCACCGGTGCGGGCCCCGACGAGCTGATCGACGCCCGGGCCCTGGCGTCGGCGTCCACCGTGGAGGGCCTCGCCCGCCGGGCCGACGAGCTCGTGCGGTCCATGGAGGACCCGACGGCCCTGCTGGCCAAGCCGTGCTCGTCGATGCGCGAGGCGCCCGACGTGCTGGCGTGCTTCGGCCTGCTGCTCGGGGGGTTGGCGCCGCTGCCGGGGATGACCGTGCTCGACTTCGGCGCCGGGAGCTGCTGGACCTCGCACTTCCTCACGCAGCTCGGGTGCCGCGTCGTGGCCGTGGACGTGTCGGACGCCATGCTCGAGCTCGGACGGCGCCGCTACGCCGAGCAACCGGTGTTCGGGGTGCGGCCCGAGCCCACGTTCTCGCTGTTCGACGGCCGGCGCATGGACCTGGAGGACGCAAGTGTCGACCGGGTGCTGTGCTTCGACGCGCTGCACCACGTGCCGAACGTGGCCGACGTCCTGGCCGAGATGGGCCGGGTCCTGCGTCCCGGCGGCGTCGCCGGGTTCTCCGAGCCCGGACCCCGCCACTCGCGCGATGCGCAGTCCCAGCACGAGATGCGTCGCTACGGCGTCCCCGAATTCGACCTCGTGCTCGAGGAAGTCTGGCGGGCGGCGTCCGCCTCGAGCTTCGCCGAGCTGTCGGTGGCCGTCTTCAGCCCCGCTCCCCAGTGGGTGTCCTTCGAGGAGTTCACGGCGTTCCTCCACGACACCCCCGACCACGGCGCACCGGCTGGCGGGCCGCAGCCGGCACCGCTGCGTCGCACCGGCATCGCCGTCGTGGACAAGGCCCGGGCCCGCGTGCGCGGTGCCCTTCGCATCGCCGCCGAGGCCCGCGACCCGGGGGCGGCCCGAGCCGCCTATCACCACGTCGGCCACGTCCGTGGCGTGTTGCGCAACCGGCGGATGTTCCTCCTGCGCAAGGAAGGCACCGAGGTCACCGACAGCCGCGAGGTCACCGGCCTGTCCGCCGAGATGGAGCTCGATGAGCTCGTCGTCTCGCGCGGCGTGGCGTCGGCCACGGTGCGCGGGGTGTGCCGGATAACCAACAGCGGGGGCAACCGCTGGTTGGCGTCGTCCGCGGGGCTCGGCGCCGTGCTCCTCGGTCTGCGCGTCGGTCGCGGGGAGCACCCCGCCGCCGATCACGGGCGCGTGCCGCTGCCCGGGGACCGTGGCGTCGGCCCGGGGGAGCGCGTCGTCGTCCCGTTCGTCACCGAGGTGCCCCTGCCCGACGGCGGTCCGACGCCGGTGCGGCTCGAGCTCGACCTCGTGTCCGAGGGGGTCATCTGGTTCGCCGAGGTGCGGGGACATCCCATCGAGATCCGCCTCGATCAGGGGTCGCCAGCCGCCAACGGGCACTGACGCCGCCACACCGTGGGTCGACACCGTGGGTCGACACCGTGGGTCGACACCGTGGGTCGACACCGTGGGTCGACGCCACCACCGCCGGCCGGGATCGCCCCGGCGGGGGAGCGCTTCGGGGAAGCCGGGCGGCCTAGAAGAAGCTGAAGGGGGGCAGGGTCGAGGGGTGCGACGAGAAGAGGGTCGCCTTGTTGTCGGCGAGCTCTTTGGGGGTCCACCGGCTGTCGCGCTTCACCTGGCCTGCCGGCTTCCACCCCGTCATGACCCACACCGAGCCGCCGAAGACCACGAAGTTCTGGCCGTTCACGTCGGCCGCCTCGTCCGAGGCCAGGAAGGCCACGAGCGGGGCGACGTTCTCGGGCCCGAAGGCGTCGAACTTGCCTTCCTCGACCTTGGCCATCTCCCCGAAGAGGTCCTCGGTCATGCGGGTCCTCGCCCGGGGCGAGATGGCGTTGACGGTGACGCCGTAGCGCTCGAGCTCACGGCCCAAGATGATGGTCATCGCCGCGATCCCGGCCTTGGCCGCGCCGTAGTTGGCCTGTCCGGCATTGCCGAACAGCCCGGCCTCCGACGCCGTGTTGATGATCCGCCCCGACACCTCCTCGCCCGCCTTCGACCGGTTGCGCCAGTGGACTGCGGCGAAGTGCGACGTGGCGAAGTGGCCTTTCAGGTGGACGCGGATCACGTCGTCCCAGTCCGACTCGTCCATGTTGAAGCTCATCTTGTCGCGCAGGATGCCGGCGTTGTTGACCAGGACGTCGAGCCTGCCCCAGGTGTCGATGGCTTGCTTGACCAGGTTCTGCGCCCCCGTCCAGGAGCTCACGTCGTCACTGTTGAGCGCCGCCTCGCCCCCGGCGGCGACGATGTCGGCCACGGTCTGCTCGGCGGGGGTGACGTCGGTCCCCTCGCCCGATCGGGACCCGCCGACGTCGTTGACGATCACCTTGGCCCCTTCGGCGGCCATGAGGAGCGCCTCCTCGCGCCCGATTCCGCGCCCCGCACCGGTGACGATGGCGACCTTGCCGTCGAGCATGCCCATCAGGTGTCCTCCTGGTTCTGCGACCGCTGTGCCCGGGCGCCCGTCGCCCGGGATCCCCGCCACGTTGACGTCGGATCCGGAACCCGGGCAGCATGACCGATGGCCCGCGCCAGGGTCAACACGGCCGGCAGCCGCCGGGAGAACCTGAACCCGGCGGTGTCGGCGCAACCGAGCGAACGAGGGCGAGCACATGGCGGCCAACAGATTCGATCTCCCGACCCCCGACGACTCCACCCGGCCGTGGTGGGACGCGGCCGGGGAGGGCCGCCTCCTGATCGTGCGGTGCGCGGCCTGCGGCGAGGCGCACTACTACCCTCGGCCGTTCTGCCCGCGTTGTGGGGCCGACGACGTGGCCTGGGAGCAGGCGAGCGGGCGGGCCACGCTGTACACCTGGTCGATCGTCCACCAGAACGACCTGCCGCCGTTCAACGAGCGGGTGCCGTACGTGGCGGCCATCGTCGACTTGGCCGAGGGCCCGCGGATGATGACGAACGTGGTCGAGTGCGAGTTCGACGACCTGCGCGAGGGCATGGCCCTGCAGGTCGAGTTCCAGGACATCGGCGAGGGCTTCCACGTGCCCATGTTCCGGCCCGCCGCCTGATCCTGTCGTGACCACGCCGGGAGGCACCCGGCCCCGGCTGGCCCTCGTGACCGGGGGCGGACGGGGGATCGGCCGGGCCTGCGCGCTGGCGCTGGCCGGCGACGGCTGCGACATCGCCGTCGTCTACCGCCGCGACGCGCCGGCCGCCGAGGACACGGTGGCGGCCGTGGAGGCCCTCGGGGGCCGGGCCCGGGCCTACCAGGCGTCGGTGGAGTCCCTGGCCGACGACCAGGCGATGGTGGCGGCGGTGCTCGCGGACTTCGGGGCCGTGGACGTGCTGGTCCACGCGGCGGGCATCGCCAGCCGCGGGCACGCCGTGGTCGACACCGATCCGGCGGAGCTCGAGCGGGTCATGGCCGTGCACGCCCTGGCCGCCCACCACCTGTGCCGTCTGGTGCTGCCCTCGATGCGGGGGCGCCCACGCGGCGACATCGTGTTCGTCTCGAGCGTGGCTGCGCGTCTGCTCGGCGCCAACAGCAGCCCGTACAACATGGCCAAGGCCGCCCTCGAGGCGCTGGCCGCGACGCTCGCCAAGGAGGAGCGCCCCCACGCGGTGCACGTCAACGTGGTGGCCCCCGGCCTGGTGGTGACCGAGATGGGCCGCCGCCTCGTGCGGGCGGCCATGGGGGTGGACGACATCGAGTCGCTCGACGGCCGTTCCCCGTTCGGTCGGGTGTGCCGCCCCGAGGACGTGGCCGGGGTGGTGCGGTTCTTGTGCTCGCCGGAGGCGGGGTACCTCACCGGCCAGGTCATCAGCGTGGACGGGGGAGGCTGAGCACCCCCGCCCGCGGCGCGCCGCGGGTTCGTGCGGGCGAGAGGACTCGAACCTCCACCCCCGAAGGGACGGGGACCTAAACCCCGCGCGTCTGCCAGTTCCGCCACGCCCGCGTGCCCGTGCCACACGCCACGTCGGCGCCGTGTGGCGGACCGAAGGAGCCTAATGGCGCGCCGGCGACCACCGGCGGTGCCCCGCGGAGCACCGGGGCGGCCGCACACGGTGGCGCCGGGCGCCCGGGCCGTCCGGTCGGGGACCCAGGCTGCCCGAACCCGGGTGCCATCCCGGGTAGCCTCGTGGCATGGCAGACCTCTCTTCGCGCGCCCCGTGGGCGACCCCTCTCCCCCCCGCCGAGTCGATGCGGACCGGCAACCTTTCCGACCTGGCCTCGGCCGACGTGTTCCAGCGCCTGCTCAAGGAGCGCATCATCTTCCTGGGCAGCGCCATCGACGAGACCGTGGCCAACCAAGTGTGCGCCCAGCTCCTGCTCCTGTCGGCCGAGAACGCCGAGCGCGACATCGCCCTCTACATCAACTCGCCGGGGGGGTCGGTGACCGACGGCCTGGCCATCTACGACACCATGCAGTACGTGAGCTGCGACATCAGCACGATCTGCGTCGGGCTGGCCGCGTCCATGGGTCAGTTCCTCCTGTGCTCGGGTGCCCCGGGCAAGCGCTTCGCCCTGCCCCACAGCCGGATCCTGATGCACCAGCCCTCGGGCCAGATGCAGGGCCAGGCCGCCGACATCGCCATCCAGGCCGAGCAGATCGTGTACCTCAAGCGGATGATGGCCGAGCGCATCGCCTTCCACACCGGCCAGCCCATCGAGCGCATCGAGGCGGACTCCGACCGGGACCGGTGGTTCACGGCCGAGGAGGCCAAGGACTACGGCTTCATCGACCGCGTGATCGAGCACTCCACGCCCCAGGCGGTGCGGCACTGAGCGCCGGTCCGGTGAACCTGGGCATCGCCGCACCATGACCGACGTCCATGCCGATGTCGGCGCCGAGCACACGGCCGCGCCCGAGGGGGCGGCGGACGAGGAGCAGGGGGGCGGCGCCCCGGCGCTGATCAGCCAGCGCGAGCTGGAGCTGGTGGCGCGCGGCGAGCGGGCCGCGGCGCGCGGGCCGAAGGCCACGCGCACCGTCGCCGCCCGGGTGAGCGTGTGGAAGCGGATGCCCGAGCTGTGGCGGGCACGCGAGCTGTTCGTCTTCCTGGTGCGCAAGGAGATCAAGGTCAAGTACAAGAACTCGTTCCTCGGGTTCTTGTGGTCGATGCTCAACCCGGCGCTGACGCTCGCCGTGTTCTACGTGCTGTTCACCTTCTTCCTCCCCAACCACATCCCGAACTTCGTGATCTACATGTTCTCGGCGATGCTGGTGTGGAACCTCTTCCAGACGGCGGTGCTCTCCGGGACCCAGACCGTGGTGGCCAACGGCGGGATCGTGAAGAAGGTCGCCTTCCCACGCGAGATCCTGGCCCTGGCGTCGGTCGGGTCGGCCTTCATGTTCTTCTTGTTCCAGTCCATCGTGCTGCTCGTGTTCATGGTGGCGTTCTGGCACCGGCCCGACTGGGGCGCCATCTGGCTCATCATCCCCGCGCTGGCCGCGGTGATGGCCTTCGCTGCCGCCCTCACGGTGTTCCTGTCGGCTGTCAACGTCTACCTGCGCGACACCCAGCACCTCGTCGAGGTCGTGCTCATGGCCTGGTTCTGGGCGATTCCCGGCATCTACGCGTTCTCGGGGCGCGTGCACGACGGGCTGGTCAAGCACAGCATCTTCTTCATCCCGCGCACGCACCTCATCTGGCTGTACTTCGCCAACCCGATCACGCCGGTCGTCATGACCTTCCAGCGGGTCTTCTACAACATCTGGACGGCCCGGACCACCAACGCCCCGCACACGGTCATTCCCGTCATGTCGCACTACGGCATCCTCTGGTACCTGTTCGCCGACCTGGCCATCTTCGGGGTCTCGATGGCACTGCTCTTCGGCGCCCTGGTGGTGTTCGGTCGCCTCGAGGGCAACTTCGCCGAGGAGCTCTGAGGCGGTGGCCGCCCCCATCGCCGTCGACGTCGACGACGTCTCCAAGCGGTTCCGCCTCTACAACGAGAAGTACCAGTCGCTCAAGGAGCGCCTCCTGCACGCCGGGCAGAACCGGCACGAGGACTTCTGGGCGCTGCGCAACGTGGATTTCGAGGTCGTCGAAGGCGAGACCGTCGGCGTGCTCGGGCGCAACGGCTCGGGCAAGTCGACGCTGCTCAAGTGCGTGTCGGGCATCCTCCAGCCGACCGACGGCAAGGTCGTCGTGCGCGGGACCCTGGCGGCCCTCCTCGAGCTCGGGGCCGGCTTCCAGCCCGAACTCTCGGGCCGGGACAACATCTACCTGAACGGGTCGCTGCTGGGGCTGTCGACGAAGGAGGTCGAGCGGCGCTTCGACGACATCGTCGCCTTCGCCGAGCTCGAGCACTTCATCGACAATCAGGTGAAGTTCTACTCGTCGGGGATGTTCGTGCGGCTGGGGTTCGCGGTGGCGGTCAACGTGGAGCCCGACATCCTCGTCATCGACGAGGTGCTCGCCGTGGGGGACGAGAACTTCCAGCGCAAGTGCCTGGCCCGCATCAAGCAGTTCCAGGACGACGGCCGGACGATCCTCTTCGTCACGCACTCGTCCGAGCTCGTTCGCCAGATCTGCGACCGGGCCGTGGTGCTGAGCTCGGGCAGCGTGATCGAGGTGGGCCCGGCGGCCGAGGCGATCAAGGTGTACCACGACCATCTGCTGGCCACCGGGACCGCCGTCGACGTGCCCCTCGGGCCGGGCGAGGACGGCACGGCCGAGGCTGCCCATCGCCCCATCCGCATCACCGGCCTCGACCTCGAGCACCCCGGCTCGGGAAGCCGCCCCTACCTCCTGCCCAACGAGTCGCTGTCGGTCCACGTCATGTTCGAGGCGTCCGAACCCGTCGACGACGTCGTCTTCTTCCTCGAGGTGATCGACCAGCGCGGGGAGCTCGTCTTCGCCACCGACACCGACATCCTGGGCCAGGTGTTCGACGCGCCGCTCGGAGGCGGTCGAGCGGATCTCACCTTCGAACGCGTGCCCTTGCTCGAGGGCGCCTACGACGTGCACGTGGGCATCAAGAGCCGCTCGGGGGTGGTCTACGATCGGCGCGAGCAAGAGGGGCGGTTCGAGGTGATGAACCCCGGTCGCTCGAGGGGCAGCGTGGCCCTCGAGGTCCGAGCCGACATCCAGGCCGCCACCCTGCGCTGAGCGGCGGCCGGGGTCCGATGTGCCCGAGCGGCCGAGCACTCGCAGGGCGACGTCGCCGTCACCCACCCGAGGAGAGCGCGTGAGCACCGACGACATGGCGGACGAGCAAGCCGCGCGCGCCTATCTCGAGCGCGTCCGGCACGAGATCGACGACGAGGTCCGGCGCCGGCGCGCCGCGGGGGACTTCCCCCCGAGCTTCGAGCGCCGACTCGACGAGCTCTTCGCCCGGTTCACGCCCACGGGCAGCGCGGACGACCACTTCACCGAGGCGCTCAAGCTGGCGGACCGCTCGGCGTACTTCGACATCGACGTGCCCATCGGCTCGCGCCGCGAGCCCAAGGGCCTCGTGAAGTGGTCGCTGTGGCAGGCCGAGGCGTGGTTCGTCAAGTACGTGACCACCCAGGTGAACCACTTCGCGGCGTCGGTCATGCGCGTCGTGCACCTGCTCGACGAGCGCGTGAGCGACCTCGAGCGCGACGTGACGCTGCTCACGCCGCCGCCGTTGCCCGAAGAGGAGGTGCTCGTCCCCGGGGCCGACCCGGCGCCGTTCGTGGGGCTCCTGCGCACCCGGCTCTCGGCGCCGGGCGCCCCCCCGGGGCGCGTGCTGCACGCCGAGTGCGCGGACGGCGTGCTGCTCGGTGCCCTGGCGGGCGCCGGGGTGGATGCCTACGGCATCGACCCGGGCACGGCGGCGTCGGACCGGGCGGTGGCCTCGGGCCTCGACGTCCGGCGCGACGACGTGCTCGGTCACCTCGGGTCGGTGGGTGACGAGTCGCTCGCCGGCCTGGTGCTCAGCGGGTGCGTGGACCGCATGTCGCTGGCCGAGCGCCGCCGCATGCTGGGCCTGGCCGAGCTCGCCCTGGCGCCGGGGGCCACGCTGGCGGTGATCGGCACCATGCCCGAGGCGTGGGAGCGCACCGCCGGCCCGGTGGCCGCCGACCTGGCGCCGGGCCGGCCCCTGCACCCTGACACATGGGCGCACCTGGTGGGCCAGCTCGGCTTCACCGGCGTCGAGGTGTCACCCCTCGGCGACAGCTTCGCCGTCGTGGCGACGAAGCGGGCGGCCGACGCGCCGGCGCCCCACGCCGGCCCGTCGGGCGCGGGCGCTGCCTCCCGTCGGTGAGGCCGACGCGCATCGATCAGGTCGTGCCGTCGTTCGGAGGGCGCGACGCCATCGGCGCCCACGTGCTGCACCTGCGCGCCGTGCTGCGCGACCAGGGCTACGAGTCCGACATCTGGTGCCAGGGGGCGTTCCCCGAGGTGCGCCAGCAGTGCCGCCTGCTCGCCGACCTCCCCGCCCGCGCCCGGCCGGGGGCCTGGTGGCTCTACCACCTGTCGAGCGGGTCTCCCGTGGCCGAGCTGATCCGGGCCCGCCCCGAGCCCAAGCTGCTCGACTACCACAACGTCACGCCCGGCGAGCTCTTCGGGCGATGGGTGCCGACGGCCGTCGAGGAGGCCGACGCCGGGCGCAAGCAGCTCGACGACTTGTCGCACGCGTGTCGCTTCGCCTTCGCCGACTCCGCCTACAACGAGGCCGAGCTGCACGCCCTGGGCTGCACCCGCACCCGTGTGGTGCCGCCCCTGTTCGACCCGGACGCCTTGCGGGGCCCCGTCGACCGCCAGACGACGCTGCGGCTCAGGGAGGAGCGCGCCGGGGGCGGGGCGGACTGGCTGTTCGTCGGGCGCGTGAACCCGGCCAAGGCGCAACACGACCTGGTCAAGGCGTTCGCCTGCTACCGACGGGTGTTCGACGACCGCGCCCGGCTGCACCTGGTGGGTTCGTGGATGGGACAGGACTACCCGCGGGCCCTCGTGCGCTTCGCCGCCCGGCTGGGGCTCGGGTCCGCCGTGCACGTCACCGGGCCGGCGTCGGAGGCCGAGCTCGGCGCGTACTACGCCACCGCCGACGTGTTCGTCTGCGCGTCGGAGCACGAGGGCTTCTGCATCCCCGTGGTCGAGGCCATGCATCTCGGCGTGCCCGTGGTGGCCCGCGACGCCACCGCCGTGGCTGAGACGGCGGCAGGTGGCGCCCTGCTGCTCGACGACATGTCGCCCATGGCCGTGGCCACCGCCGTGCACCGGGTGCTGTCCGATCACGCCGTGCGTGACAACCTGGTGGCCGCCGGACAGCGACGGGCCCGGGACTTCACGCTCGAGCGCGGCCGGCGCCGCTGGGCCGAGGCCGTCGAGGAGGCCGTGCGCAGCTCGGCGCGGCCGCCGGCATGAGCGGGACCAGGCCCCCGACGCGCATCGACCAGGTCCTGCACATCCTGGCCGCCCACGACGCCATCGGCACCCACGTGATCCACGTGCGCGACGCCCTGCGGGACGCGGGGTACCGGTCCGACATCTTCGCCGGCGACGCCCATCCCGAGGTCCGCCACCTGGCCCGGCCGGTGAGCGACCTGCCCGACGCGGTGCAGCCCGGGACATGGCTGCTGTTCCACCACTCGACGGGCAGCGCCGTGGCCGAGGCGGTGCTGCGCCGCGGGGAACCGAAGCTGATCGACTACCACAACATCACGCCGCCGTCGCTGGTGAGCCGGTGGGCCCCGTGGATCCGCGAGGAGCTCGAGCTCGGCCTGGACCAGCTGGCCGCGCTGGCACCGGTGTCGCTGTTCGGCATCGCCCACTCCGCCTTCAGCGAGGCCGAGCTGCACGGCGCGGGGTGCAGCGAAACCGCGGTGGTCCCGCCGCTGTTCGACCTGGCGCGCGCCGCGGTGCGCGCCGACCCCGGCGTCCTCGCCGCTCGAGCGCGCGAGCGCGCCGGGGGCGGGGCGGACTGGCTGTTCGTCGGACGCCTCTCCCCGCACAAGGCCCAGCACGACCTGATCAAGGCCCTCGCCTGCTACCGGCGGTGCTACGACCCGCAGGCCCGCCTGCATCTGGTGGGGACGTCGCTCGGCACCGACTACCCGCGCGCCCTGGAACGCTTCGCGCAGCGCCTCGGCCTGGCCGACGCGCTGCGCATGCCGGGCATGGTGAGCGACGAGGAGCTCGCCGCCTACTACCGCTCGGCCGACGTGTTCGTGTGCGCGTCGGACCACGAGGGCTTCTGCGTGCCGCTCGTCGAGGCCATGCACTTCGGGGTGCCCGTGGTCGCCTACGGGGCCTCGGCGGTGGGGGAGACGGTGGCCGACGGCGGCCTGGTCCTCGCCGACAAGGCCCCGATGACCCTGGCCGCCGCCGTGCACCGGGTGGTGGCCGACCCCGACCTGCACTCCCGGCTGGCGCAGTCGGGTCGTCGTCGGGCGCAGGACTTCTCGCTCGACCGGGGACGGGCCGCGCTGGTGGCGGCCGTGGAGGCGGCGCTGTCGGTGGGCGCCGGGGAGGGCGGGGGGCGGTGACCACGGGTGGCGGGGGGGCGGCTGCGGGGTGGGCGGTGCACCAGGTCCTGCCGTCCTTGCACGTGGCCGACGCGTCGGGAGCCCACACCCTGTTCGCCCGCGACGCCCTGCGCGGCGCGGGATTCGCCTCGGAGATCTTCGTCGAGCACGTCGACCCGCCGCTCGCCGCCGCCGCCCGCCCGTTCGACGACCTCGACCGTTTCGTCGTCCCCGGCCGCACGGCGGTGCTCTACCAACTGGCCGTCGGCTCGGTGCTCGTGGACCGCCTGCTCGAGCGGCGCGAGCCGCTGCTCGTGAACTACCACAACCTCACACCCGCCAGCTTCTTCTGGCAGTGGGCGCCGGCGTGGCTGCACGCCGTCGAGGCCGGGCGCGAGCAGCTGTACCGCCTGGCGCCGCGCGTGACGCACGCCATCGCCGTGTCGAGGTTCAACGAGCGGGACCTGCAGGGGGCGGGCTACCGCTCGACGTCGGTGGTCCCCCCCTTCGTCGACGTCGGCGCCTTCGCCCGGGCGGCCGACCCCGGGGTCGTCGCCGGCCCCGGCGCCGGGCGCGGGGCCCGCTGGCTCTTCGTCGGCAAGCTCCTGCCCCACAAGTCGGCGCACGACCTGGTGCGCGCCCTCGCCGCCTACCGCCGGATGTTCGACCCCGCAGCCACGCTGGCCCTCGTGGGCGGCCACCCCGTCGCCCCCTACGCCCGGGCGGTCGCCGACTATGCCGTCGAGCTCGGGCTCGAGGCGGCCGTCGAGCTCGCCGGGTCGGTGACCCACGACGAGCTGGCGGCGCGCTACCGGGCGGCAGACGTGTTCGTGTGCCTGTCGGAGCACGAGGGCTTCTGTTTCCCGCTGCTCGAGGCCATGCACCACGGCGTCCCGGTGGTGGCCTTCGACGCCGGCGCCGTCCCCGACACCCTGGGGGCGGCGGGGCTGGTGCTGCGGGCCAAGGACCCCGGGCACGTCGCCGCGGCGGTCCACCGGGTGGTGCACGACGCCGCCCTGCGCGCCGCTGTGGTGGAGGCCGGTCGGGACCGGCTCGCCTCCTACGACCTCGATGCCATGGCGCGGCGCTTCGTGGCCGAGATCACCGGCGCCCTCGGGCGCCGCGGTGCGCGATGACGGCGTGCCGAGCGCTCCGGCGGGGGCGGCGCGGCGCGCCGCCAATCGGGGGCCGGAACACGGGTGTGGTGGTGGGGCCGTCGTGAGCGCCGTCACCGTCGACCAGTTCGTGCCGTCCATCACGCCGGGCGACGCCACCACGGGCCACACCTTCCAGGTGCAGCGTCTGCTGCGGGACATGGGCTACGAGTCGGAGATCTACGTGCTGGCCAAGCACGCCGACCTCGAGGGACGGGCGCTGGTCATCTCGCAGCGTCCGGGCGCGGCGCGCGGCGAACGGTACGTCCTCTACCAGTACTCGGCGGTGTCGGGCCTGGCCGACACCCTCATCGCGGGGCGCGAGCCGGCGGCCCTGGCGTACCACAACATCACGCCGCCGCACTTCCTGTGGGCGTGGGAGCGCGGGACCGCCCTGGCGCTGTGCGCCGCCCAGGTGCAGGTGGCCCAGCTGGCGCCGTGGGTGCGGATGGGCATCTGCGTCTCGACGTTCAACGCCGCCGACCTGCGCACCCGGGGCTTCGCGGTGACGCCGGTGGCCCCGGTGCTCGTCGACGTGGCCGAGTTCGACGCCGAACCCGACCCGGCGACGACCGCCGCCTTGGCGCGCGCCCGGGACGGCGGCGGCGCGCAGTGGTTGTTCGTGGGCACCCTGGCGCCCCACAAGGCCCAGCACCGGCTGGTGCAGGCGCTCGCCGCCCACCGGCGCGTGTACGACCCGGCGGCCCGCCTGGCGCTCGTCGGCCGCCCCGTGGTGCCCGCCTACGCGGCGGCGCTGCGGCGCCTGGTCCACGAGCTCGGGCTCGACGACGCCGTCGACCTCCCCGGCCGGGTCACCCACGAGCAGCTGGTGGCCTACTACCGGGGCGCCGACGTGTTCGTCGGGCTCTCCGAGCACGAGGGGTTCTGCGTGCCCCTGCTCGAGGCCATGCACCACGGCGTGCCCGTGGTCGCCTACGGCGCCGGGGCCGTCCCCGAGACGCTCGGCACGGGTGGCCTGCTGCTCGCCGACCCCGCACCCCACGCCGTGGCCGCCGCCGTGGACCGGGTGGTGGGAGACGGTGCCACGCGCGCCCGCCTGGCCGCCGCCGGCCGGGCGCGCGTGGCGCACTTCTCGCTCGAGCGCACCCGGGCCACGCTGGCGAGCCTGGTGCGCCGGTGGGTGGACAGCGGCGGGGAGCCCCCGCCGCCGGCGCACCGGGGGGACGGGGCCGGGCGCGCCGCTGCGGCCCCCGGCGCCGCCGCCGAGCCCGCCGGGGTGGCGTCGTGAACTACGCCTTCGTCGTCCCCCGCTACGGCCTCGAGGTGGTGGGCGGGGCCGAGCTCGGCGCCCGCATGCTCGCCGAGCGGCTGGTCCAGCGCCTCGGGTGGTCGGTCGAGGTGTTCACCACCTGCGCGCGCGACCACATGACGTGGGAGAACGAGTACCGCGCCGGGGAGTCCACGCTGAACGGGGTGGTGGTGCGCCGCTTCCCCACCACGTCGGGCCGCCCGCCGCGCTTCTTCCCGTTCTCCGAGCGCGTCCTGTCGGCGCCGGGCGCGGCGACCGTCGCCGAGGCCGAGGAGTTCCTCGAGCTGCAGGGCCCGGGGTGCCCCGACCTCCTCGACGCGCTGGGCGCCAGCGACCGCGACCTGTTCGCCTTCTATCCGTACCTGTACACGACCACGGTGCGCGGACTGCCGCCGGTGGCCGAGCGGGCGGTGCTGCACCCGGCGGCGCACGACGAGCCGGCGCTGCACCTGTCGGTGTTCCGACAGCCCATGGCGATGGCGCGGGGCTTCGTGTTCCAGACCTGGGGCGAGCGCGCGCTCGTCCAGCGCCTCTTCCCGGTGGCGCAGGCCCCGCAGGTGGTGGTGGGCCTCGGGTTCGAGGAGCCCCCGCCGGGCCTCGGTCCCGGCACCGCGCCGGGGGAGCTGGCGGGGATCGGGGACCGGCCCTACCTGCTGTCGCTCGGGCGCGTCGACGGGTTCAAGGGCACGACCATGCTCGCCGCCTTCTTCGCCGCCTACAAGCGGCGCCGGCCCGGGCCCCTGGCGCTCGTGCTCGCCGGACCGGTCACCGCACCGCCCCCGGTCCATGCCGACGTCGTGGTGACGGGCCCGGTGGGCGAAGCCGACAAGTGGTCGCTCATCGAAGGGGCCACCGCCTTCGTCCAGCCTTCGCCCCACGAGGCGTTCTCGATCGTCTTGATGGAGGCGTGGAGCCGGGCCCGGCCCGTGGTGGTGAACGCCCGCTGCGCGGCGACGAGCGAGCACTGCGCACGCTCGGGCGGGGGGCTGACGTTCGGCTCGTACCTGGAGTTCGAGGCCGTGGTCGACCGCCTGGCCGACGACGCCACGCTGCGGGGCGTCCTCGGTGGGCGCGGGCAGCGCTTCGTGGAGGCCAACTTCCGATGGCCCACCATCATCGACCGCTACGGGCGCTTCGCCGAGTCCGTGCGGGCCCGTGACGGCGCCCCCGCTCCCGGCGGCTGACCGGGGCCCGACACGGGGCGTGGCCGGTCGCCCCGGACCCGGCGTCGGGCGGTCCCCCGGCGAGGTCCCCGGCGACCGGGAGGCCCCTCGGTAGGATCTGGGCATCCCGGTCGCCGCTTCCCGTCATCGCCGCGCCACGCGACGTGTCGCGCTGGTCTTCGTCGCGCTCGCCGCAGCTGTCGGGATCGGGGTGGTGGTGCCCGCACCGGGGGCGTCGGCCTATCCGTACGCCGACGTGTCGCTGACCGGCCACGGCTGGGGGCCGGGCGAGGGCATGGGCCAGTGGGGGGCCCTCGGCTACGCGCTCGGCCAGACCCCGTACCCGCAGATCCTGTCGACCTACTACGGCACGCTGGCGGGCGGCGGGTCGACGTCGCAGGGCGCCCTGCCCAACCGGTGGACCGACAGCACGCCGGTGACGGTGGCCATCACCGAGAACGCCGGCAACACCGTCATCGTCACCTCGGGCTCCCCCTTCACCGTGTCGGGGGTCGCCGCCACGTTCGGGCCGGGGACCGGCTACCCGGCCGTCGAGCTGTCCTTGGTGAGCGCCACCGCCACGACCGGCCAGTGGACCGTCTCCGGCGGCGCCGGCTGCGCCGGGCCCGACTGGACGCCCCTGGGCACCGGCCCGGTGGCCGATCCCGTCGTCTCCCCGGTGACGGCCGCCGCCTTCCCCGCCGCCAGCCAGAGCGCGCTGGGGAGCCAGGTGCTGCAGCTGTGCTACCCGGGCCAGAACATCCTCCTGCGCGGCAGCATCCAGGGGGTCGTCAACTCCGCCGACGCGGCGCGCACGGTGAACATCGTGCCGCTCGGGCAGTACGTGGCCGACGTGACCCCCTCGGAGTCCCCCCAGAGCTGGGGCACGCTCGGCGGGGCGGGCCCGCAGGGCCAGCCGTGGGGGTTCCAGGAGCTCGAGGCCCAGGCCGTCGCCGTGCGCTCCTACGTCATGAGCACCTACGGCAGCCTCCAGGGCTGGTACGGCTACGCGGACACCTGCGACTCGACCTGTCAGAGCTACCCCGGGATCACCAACGAGAACGCCACCACGGATGCCGCCGTCACCGACACGGCGAACCTCGCCGTCTTGCTGCCCGGGGGCGCGGCGACGGCGTTCACCCAGTACTCCTCCTCCACCGGTGGCTACAGCGCGGCGGGCACCTTTGCAGCCGTGCCCGACCTCGGCGACTCGGTGTGCGTCCCCGGCGCGTGCAACGCGCACCACACGTGGCAGGCGCAGGTGCCGGTGACGGCCATCGAGGGCGCCTACCCGCAGATCGGCTCCCTGATCTCGGTGGGGGTGTCCCAGCGCACCGGCCTCGGTGACCTCGGCGGGCGCGCGCTGGCGGTGTCGCTCCAGGGCACGGCGCAGACGCTGACGGTCACCGGGGACGCCTTCGCCGCCCAGTTCGGGGCGTTCGGCGTGCAGTCGAACTGGTTCGCGGTGACGAGCCAGGCGAGCGGAGGGATCGCCGGCTACTGGCTGGTCGGCTCCGACGGCGGCGTGTTCGCCTTCGGCACGGCCGGCTACTTCGGGTCCATGGGCGGGCAGCACCTGAACGCCCCCATGGTGGGCATGGCCCGCACGCCCGACGGCGGGGGCTACTGGCTGGTCGGCTCCGACGGCGGCGTGTTCGCCTTCGGCACGGCCGGCTACTTCGGGTCCATGGGCGGCCGGCACCTGAACGCCCCCATGGTGGGCATGGCCCGCACGCCCGACGGCGGGGGCTACTGGAGCGTCGCCGTCGACGGCGGCGTGTTCGCCTTCGGCGACGCCGGCTACTTCGGGTCCATGGGCGGCCGGCCGCTCAACGCCCCCATGGTGGGCATCGTGGCCACGCCCGACGGCGGGGGGTACTGGACCGTCGCCGCCGACGGCGGCGTGTTCGCCTTCGGCGACGCCGGCTACTTCGGTTCCATGGGCGCCGAGCACCTGAACGCCCCCATGGCGGCGATGGCCACGACACCCGACGGCCTCGGCTACTGGACGGTGGCCGCCGACGGCGGCGTGTTCTGCTTCGGCGACGCCGCCTACGGGGGCTCGTTGCCCGGCGACGCCATGCGGGCCACGGCGGTGGCCCTGCTGCCCACGGTCACCGGCGCGGGCTACCTGGTGGTCACCGCCGACGGGCAGGCGGTGGACTTCGGCGACGCCCCCCAGTTCGGCGACGTGGCCGGGTCGGTGGCGGGGTGGCACGGCCGGCTCGTGGGGGGTGCCCTGGCTCCGCAGTGACCGGCCCGGCACCCGGCCACGGACGCGCCCGGGCACGGCGACTACGGTGCCGGGCATGGCCGACATGGCGACCCGTCGACTCGGGCGCACGGGGCACCGGTCGTCGCTCGCCGTGCTCGGCGGCGCCGCCTACTGGGGCACGACGCCCGAGGTCAGCGCCGAGTCGTTCGCCGCCGCGCTGGCCGCCGGCGTGAACCACCTCGACGTGGCGCCGCAGTACGGCAACGCGCAGCGCGCGCTCGGGGCCCTCCTCCCGCCGGTGCGCAGCCGGCTGTTCGTGGCCTGCAAGACGCTGCGCCATGATCCCGACGGGGTGCGCGCCCAGCTCGAGGAGTCCCTGTCCCTCCTGGGCTGCGACCGCTTCGACCTGTACCAGCTCCACGCCGTCACCGACGTCGACGAGCTCGATGCCCGGGCGCGCGCCGTGGACGCCATCTTCGGGGCGCGCGACGAGGGGCTGTGCCGGTTCGTGGGCATCACCGGGCACGAGATGACGGCGCCCGGCGCGCAGCGAGAGGCGCTGCGGCGCTACGACCTCGACACCGTGATGTTCCCCGTGAGCCCCCGCCTGTGGGCCGACCACGACTACCGGCGCGATGCCGAGGCCCTGCTCGAGCAGGCCACGGCGCGCGACGTCGGCGTCATGGCCATCAAGGCCGTCTCGGCGCGGCCGTGGGGCGAGCGGGCCCACACCTTCTCCACGTGGTACGAGCCCTACGCCGACGCCGCCGGGGTGGAGCGCGGCGTGCGCTTCGCGTTGTCGGTTCCCGGCGTGCACGCCCTGTGCACCCCGAGCGACCCGGCCGTGGCGGCGTCCGCCATCGACGCGGCGCGCCGGTTCACCCCCATGGACGACGAGGAGCGGGCCGGCGCCGTGCGCCAGACGGCGGGCGAGGAGCTCATCTTCCCCATGCCCCGGGGCTGAGAGCTCGGCGCCTCACCCCGGGTCGGCGGATGCGACGTCGTCGAGGCGCGGGAAGCGGCGCAGCTTCCCGAGCCGCCCGAGGCGCCCGACGTCCACGCCGACGTCGGCCGCCTCGAGCAGGCTCCGGTCCCCGGCGCTGTTGCCGTAGGCCCACAACAGCGGGCGGGCGTCGCCCGGCGCGGTGCGCGACGCCATCCACGCCAGCACCCGCGCCCGCTTTTGCTCGCCCCGGCAGTTGCCCCCGTCGTAGTGCCCGGTGAGCCGCCCCCCGTCGTCGACGGCCAGGCGCGTGGCCACCACGCCGTCGACCCCCAGCTCGTCGCCGATGGCGCGCACGTAGTACTCCGGGGAGGCGGACACGACGACGATGCGGTGGCCGCGGTCGCGGTGCCAGCGCAGGCGGGCCGCCATGTCCGCCCGTCGCCGTCGACGCCAGTGCGCACGCCCGAACGCCGCCGCCTGGCGCTCGACGCTGCGGGCGTCGAGGCCGGCCAGGGTGTGGACGAACAGCGCCTCCTTGCCCTCGTCGGCGGCGGGGCCGCCGACGAGGGCGCCGCGCACGAGCTTCGGCAACAGCCGAACGCCGGCGCCGATCACCGCCCGCCGTCCGCGCACGGCCGAGAGGAACTGCCATACGCTCCCGCCGCGCGTGAGGGTGCCGTCGAGGTCGAAGGCGGCGACGACGGCGGTGGCGTCCCCGGCGGGGGCGGCGGTCACGGGGCCGGCGTGGCGCGGTCGGGGCCCGACAGCCCGGTCCCGTGGCGTCCCGCCCCGGAGGCGAACTTCGTCGCACCGGCGAGGGTCTCGCCGCTGGCGATGGTCTCGCGCCCCAGGCGGGCCTCCACCACGAGCGCCTCGGGCTCGGGCATCCCCCACTGCGACAGCAGCGAGCGCCGGTCGTTGCGCAGACAGGTCTGGGGGAGCGCGGCGAGTTCGGCCGCCAGGGCCAGGGCCGCCTCGAGCGCCGCCCCCGGCGGCGCCAGACGGTTGACGAGCCCCATGCGCAGCGCCTCGGGGCCCTCGACGCCGCGCCCGGTGAGGACCAGATCCATGGCGTGGCTCTGCCCGACGAGGCGCGGCAGGCGCACCGTGCCGCCGTCGACCAGGGGCACGCCGAAGCGCCGGCAGTAGACGCCGAGCACGGCGTCGGTGGCCGCCACCCGCAGGTCGCACCACAGCGCCAGCTCGAGGCCGCCGGCCACGGCGTGCCCCTCGATGGCGGCGATGACCGGCTTGGACAGCGCCAGGCGGGTCGGTCCCATGGGGCCGGGCCCGTCGTCGGAGACCGGTCGCGGGTCCCCGGCGGCCAGCGCCGTGAGGTCCGCCCCGGCACAGAAGGTGCCCTCCGACCCGCTGAGCACGGCCACCGACGCCGCCGGGTCGCGCTCGAACGCCGAGAAGGCCTCGAGCAGGGCGGCGGCGGCCACCGAGTCCACGGCGTTGCGGCGCTCGGGCCGGCAGATGGTGACCACGGTGACGGGGCCCTGGGTGGTCACCCGGACCCCGGCGGGCGTGGGCGGCGGGGGCGCCTCAGCCACGGCCGGCGGGGACGGGCACATCGGGGACAGGGAGCGGCATACGCCGGGCATTCTCGCAGAGCGCCGACGCGCCGCCCCGGTGGACGTCGCCGGCCGCCTCCCGCCGGCCGGGCACACCGCTGTCCCAAAAGCTGACCGGTCCGGTCGACAATTGGTGGCGCGGCCGGTACACTCCCCAACGGCAAGCACCCGCACGACTCACCTCGAGACGAACGAAACGAACCCAGGAGGAGACATGGCTGTCCGCCTAGGGGACACGGCCCCCGACTTCACCGCCGACACGACGCAGGGCACGATCAACTTCCACGAATGGCTGGGCGACTCGTGGGGGATCCTGTTCTCCCACCCGAAGGACTTCACCCCCGTCTGCACCACCGAGCTCGGGGCGTTCTCCAAGGCCAAGGGCGAGTTCGACAAGCGCAACACCAAGCTGATCGGCCTGTCGGTCGACTCCGTCGAGTCCCACAAGTCCTGGGACAAAGACATCGAGGAGACCCAGGGCCAGGCGGTGAACTTCCCGGTGATCGGGGACCCCGACCGCAAGGTGGCCGACCTCTACGACATGATCCACCCGAACGCCAACGACACCCTGACGGTGCGCTCGGTGTTCATCATCGGCCGGGACAAGAAGGTGAAGCTGATCATCACCTACCCGGCGTCGACGGGCAGGAACGTGGACGAGGTGCTGCGCGTGCTCGACTCGCTGCAGCTGACGGCCGACTACCAGGTCGCCACCCCGGTGAACTGGAAGGACGGGGAGGACGTCATCGTGGTGCCCGCCGTGTCCGACGAGGACGCCGAGAAGAAGTTCCCCAAGGGCTTCAAGCGCCTGAAGCCGTACCTGCGGGTCACCCCCCAGCCCAACCGCTGAGGGCGGGGCGCGCCGCGCCCGACCAGTCCCGGCGGCCGCAGCGCGACGCGCCGCACGGTGGTGGTGCCCCGGGCCGGATCTCGGCCGGGCGTCGCACGGGCCGGCCCACGGGCCGGCCCGTGCGCGTACGGTTCCCCTGTGACCCCGGCCCCCCGTGGCGAGCCGGCCGAACGGCGGTCGTACGCGTTCGGCGACACACCCGTCGCCGCGGCGCGCCTCGACGTGCTGGCGTCGGTGTTCGGCCCGACGAGCCGCCAGCTGCTCGACCACTTGCCCCCCCGGCCGGGCCACCTCGTGGTCGACCTGGGATGCGGGCCGGGGCGTACGACGGCCATGCTGGCCGACGTCTTCCCCGCCGCCGGCGTGGTCGGGATCGACCGCTCCGCGGCCTTCGTGGCCGAGGCAGCGGCGGCGCAGGGTCGCCGCCGCTGCACCTTCGTGGTGGGCGACGTCGCCCGGACGCCGCTGCCGGTGCGCCCCGCCGCCGTCTTGTACGCGCGCTTTCTCCTGGTGCACCTGCCCGACCCACTGGAGGTGCTCGCCCGGTGGACGGGCGAGCTCGCCCCCCGGGGGCTGCTGGTGGTCGAGGAGCCGGCGGACATCGACACCGAGGACGCCGACTTCCGGCGCTACCTGGAGCTCGCCGCCGCCGTGGTGGACGCGCGCGGCGGCGATCTCTACGCCGGACGCGTCCTCGGGGGCGCCCCGGCGCCGTGGGTGGCGACGATCGTCGACCGGCGCACCCCCCTCGACGTGGGGACGGGGGCGGCGGCCACGATCTTCTCCTTGAACCTGGAGACCTGGAGACACGACCCCGCCGTCACCGCCCTCGCCGGTGGCCACGAGACCGCCGCCCTGCTGGGCCGTCTGCGGGGGCGCCGGGGGGACACGCGCACCGGGGTGATCCGGTGGCACATGCACCAGCTCGTGGTCCAGCGTCGCCCCTGACCTCACGAGCCGCGCAGCACCTGGACCTGGCCGACCCCCGTGGCGGCGTCGAGGACGATGTGGGCGGCGTTGCCCGGCTCGCCCACCGCCCCGGTCGAGATCGTGGACCGGGTGCTGGACATGCCGCCCTCGTCCTGGCCGAAGACCTGGACGTCGCCCAGCCCGCTGTGGGCCGTCACGCTGAGCGTCGGGCCCGGGGGCACCTCGACGACCACGTGTCCGATGCCCACCGTCGCCGTCACGTGCACGGTGCCCGGCGGGAAGACGACGTCGCGCAGGTCGACGACCAGGTTGCCGACGGCCAGGCGGTAGGTCGGGGCCACCTGCGAGGGCGCCGTCGGCCGCCACTGGGTGTCGCCGATGCCGCCGCGCAGGGGGACGCCGCTCAGGGCGGCCACCGAGAACACCGTGGCCAGCGCCACGGCCACCACGGCCGCCGTGGCCACCACGGCGGTGACGAACAGCCAGCGCAGCGGCGAGCCGCGGTGCTTGCTCCCGGCCACCAGGGCCACGGCGAGGGCCAGCGCGCCCAGCCCGAAGAAGAAGCCGAAGCCCCCGTCCCAGTGCGGCCACCACGGGCCGCTCGAGAACAGGTCGGACAGGGCGATGATGCCGAGGATGCTCCCGAGGACGAGGGCGATCACGCTGCGTCGGCGCGGCTGGCGCTGCAGCCACTCCTGGGCCACCGTCGTGCCCGACGGCTCGCTGGGCATGAGCACCCATCCGGCGACGTAGAGCAAGAACCCCGAGCCGCCGAGGAAGGCGAGCACGACGAAGGCGATGCGGATGACCACGGGATCGACGTCGAGGTAGTCGGCGATGCCGGCGGCCACCCCGGCGATGGCGCGCTGGGACAGGTCGCGGCGCAGCGACCGGCGGTGCTCCGCCGCCGGCGGCGGGGGAGGGGGCGCCTCGCCCGGCCCGGGCGGGAACGGGGGCCCGGGGGGCGGCGGTGGCTCGCTCCCGCCCGGGGGCACGGCGTCGGACCACCCGGGCGCGGCGTCAGGGTCGTCGGGCCCGGGGCCGGGCGTGGCGTCGCGCCCGGTGGGGGGGCCCGGGTCCGCCGCCGCCGACGTCGGGGAGCCCTCGGACGGGTCCGCGCCAGCGGGGTCCTCGGACAGAGGCTGCCCGGTGGGGGGGTCCGGTGTGAGCGGTGCCTGCACGGTGAGTTCCATACCTCGAGCATCGGGCATCGGCGCCCGTGGCGGTATCGGGCATGGCCCGGAGATCTCCCCGAGGCCGGGGCCGCCACCCCCGGGGGGCCACCCATGGTGGGCCCCCCCTGCCCATGGGATCATCGACGTATCGCCGAACGAGCCCACCCGACCGAGCGAGTCGACCCCGACGAGGCCGGCGGCCCGCAGCCCGGCGCACGACCCGACGCCCTCGGGTCCCCGCCGCCCCCGCCACCGACGCCGGCGCCGCCATGGCCGCCGAGCCCGCCCCCTTCCGGGGCCGGGCAGGGGGCGTCCCCGCTTCGCACGCCGCCGCCGGCGGCCGGGGCCGGATCGTCGCCGCACCGACGCCAGTGGTGGCGGGCCCGGCGCGTGCGGGGCCCCCTGCGCCGCAGCGCCACGGGGAGCGTCGTGGGCGGCGTGGCCGAGGGGTTGTCGGCGCGCCTCGGGCTGGACGCCAATCTCGTCCGGGGGGCGTTCGTGCTCCTGTCGCTCGGGGGCGGCTCCGGTTTCGCCCTCTACGTCGTCGCCTGGCTGGTGGTCCCGCGTGCGGGCACGCAGGTGCCCATCGCCCGGCGCGCCCTCGCCGATCGGCGGGCGCTCGGCCTGGCGTTGGCGCTCACCACGGTCCTGGCCGCCGTCCTGCTCACCCTCGACGCCCTCGGGCTCAGCGGGGCGGCCAATGTGGCCTGGCCCGTGGTGCTCGGAGGGGCCGGGCTGGTCTTCGTGTGGCGCGACGCCGACGAGGAGGAGAAGGCCTCGCTGCGCGAGCTCGTGGGCCAGGCGCCGCTGCTCGGCGCGCCGGTCCGGCACCGCCGGGGGACGACGGTGGCGCGCGTCGTCGTCGGCGCCGTCCTGGTGGCCGTCGGCCTCGGCGGGCTCGTCGCCGCCCGGCACCCGAGCGCGGCCACCTTCGTCGGCGTGCTGGGCGCGGGCGTGGTGGCCGTGGGCTTCCTCGTGGTCTTCGGACCCTGGTGGCTGCGCGTGGCGCGCGACCTGGCGTTCGAGCGGCGCGAGCGGGTGCGGACCGAGGAACGGGCGACCATGGCGGCCACGGTGCACGATTCGGTGCTGCAGACCCTCGCCCTGATCCAACGGGCGGCCGCCGACCCCCGGGAGGTGACGCGCCTCGCCCGGGCCCAAGAGCGCGAGCTGCGGGCCTGGCTCTTCGAAGGCCGTCCGCCGGGCTCGTTCGACGAGGCCGACATCACCTCGGTGTCCCAGGCGGTGGCGGTGATCGAACGCGACGTCGAGGCCGACCACCACGTCGCCGTCGACGCCGTGGTGGTCGGGGACTGCCCGTTGTCCGACGACCTGCGGGCGCTGCTGGGCGCCGGGCGCGAGGCCACGGTCAACGCGGCGAAGTGGTCCGGGGCGCCCAGCGTGGCGTTGTTCGTCGAGGTCGAGCCGGCGCGCGTGTCGGTCTTCGTGCGGGACCGGGGACGGGGCTTCGACCCCGACCGCCTCGAGGGGGAGCACCGGGGCATCGCCGAGTCCGTCCGTGCCCGCATGGGGCGCCACGGCGGGAGCGCGGTGATCCGTAGCCAGCCCGGGCGGGGCACCGAGGTGGCGCTCGTGATGCCGAGGACCGAGGCCCGCGGGTGAGCGGGAACGGGGCGCCCGCCCCCCGAGACCGCCGGGGCCCGGCGTCCAAGGTGCGCGTGTTCCTGGTGGACGACCACCGCCTGTTTCGCGCCGGTGTGCGCGCCGAGCTCGGCGACGCCGTGGAGGTCGTGGGTGACGCCGACGAGGTGGCGGCCGCCATCGAGCTGATCGGGGAGCGCCTGCCCGACGTCGTCCTGCTCGATGTGCACATGCCCGACGGCGGGGGACAGGCGGTGATCGAGGCCGTCCTCCCCGCCCACCCCGAGGTGCGCTTCCTCGCCCTGTCGGTGTCCGACGCCGCCGAGGACGTCATCGGGGTGATCCGGGCCGGCGCCCGGGGCTACGTGACGAAGACCATCTCGGGGCGCGACCTCACCGAGGCCGTGGTGCGCGTGGCCGAGGGGGACGCCGTGTTCTCCCCGCGGCTGGCGGGCTTCGTGCTCGACGCCTTCGCCGCCGACCCCACGATGGCGAGGGGCTCGGTGCCGAGGTTCGACCCCGAGCTCGACCAGCTCACCCCGCGCGAACGCGAGGTGCTGCGCCTCATCGCCCGGGGCTACGCGTACAAGGAGGTGGCGCGCGAGCTGTCGATCTCGGTGAAGACGGTCGAGACCCACGTCTCCGCCGTGTTGCGCAAGCTGCAGCTCTCGAGCCGCCACCAGCTCACCCGCTGGGCGTCCGAGCGGCGCCTGTGGTGAGCCCCCCGGACCGTCCGCCCGGCGCCCACCGTGCCCTGGCCCCCGAGGCGCGCCGGGTCCTCGACGTCGTGGACCGGATCCCGCGCGGGCGGGTCATGAGCTACGGCGACGTCGGTGCCGCCGCCGGGGTGGCCTCGGCCCGCCTGGTGGGACAGGTCATGGCCCGGTGGGGTCACGAGGTCCCGTGGCACCGCGTGGTGCGGGCCGACGGCACCGTGGCGTCGCACCTGGCCGCCACGCAGATCCCGCTGCTGCGCGCCGAGGGCGTGCCCCTGCGCCCGGGGACCGGGCGGGTGGACATGCGCCGCGCCCGTGCGGGCGCACGTCGTCCCGAGGTGGCGCCCGACCGCCCGCGGCTGTGAGGATCGGGCCGCCCGACGACGACCACAGGGGGCAGGCGTCGACCATGACGAGCCTCGGGCGGGGAGCCAGGCGCAGGGCGACGGGGGTGCTGGCGGTGATCAGCCTGGCCGTGGCGGTGACCGGGTGCTCGAGGGCCGCCACCGGCGCAGGAGGCACGACGATGACCACGACGCAGCCCGCAGGCCCGGCGGCCACCCTGAGCGGGCCGGTGACGACGGGCAAGATCATCGAGCCGCTCAGCGTGCCGGTGATCGGCCTCGCCGCCCACGGGTACGTCGAGCAGGAGTTCTTCGCCTCGGGGACGGCGTCGTCGTACGAGGGGGTGGGCACGCTCGGCCGCGACGGCCGGTGGACGGTGAAGGTGGATGGCTCGGCCCCCTACCGCACCCGGATCGTGGTGCGCCGGCCGGCGGACCCGGCGCGCTTCAACGGGACGGTGGCGGTCGAGTGGCTCAACGTGTCGAGCGGGCTCGAGGCCGCCCCGGACTGGGCCTACGCCGGCGACGAGCTCGTCCGCGCCGGCTACGCCTACGTGGCCGTCTCCGCCCAGGCGCTCGGCGTGGTGGGCGGCCGGGCGCTGCTGTCGGTCCCCGGCGGTGGCCCGAGCGGCGGGCTCCGGTCGCAGGAGCCGGCGCGCTACGGGACCCTCGAGCACCCCGGCGACCAGTATGCCTACGACATCTTCACGCAAGTCGCCCGGGCGTTGCGCGTCCCCGAGGACGTCCGCGTGCTCGGCGGGCTGCATCCCCGCCACATCCTGGCCCTGGGGGAATCGCAGTCCGCCTTCTTCCTCACGACCTACGCCGACGCCGTGCAGCCCGGCACCCACGCCTTCGACGGGTTCTTCATCCACAGTCGCAGCGGCGGCGCGGCGTTGCTCGGCGCCGGGCCGGCGCCGCCCGGTCCCGAGCAGGGCGGGGTGGAGATCCGCACCGACCTCGACGTCCCGGTGTTCGTGCTCGAGACCGAGACCGATCTCGGGCCCCTCCTCGACTACGGGCCGGCGCGCCAGCCCAACACCTCCCGCTTCCGCGCCTGGGAGGTGGCGGGCACGGCGCACGCCGACGCCTTCATCGTGGGTCCCGCCGCCGGCCTGCTCGGCTGCCAGGGCATGGTCAACGCGGGACCGGCGCACTACGTGGTGGAGGCCGCCCTGGCGGCGCTCACCCGCTGGGTCAGCGACGGGACCCCGCCCCCCGTCGCCGCGCGCTTGGCGCTGTCCTCGACGTCGCCGCCGACCGTGGCCCGCGACGCCCTCGGCAACGCCGTGGGCGGGGTGCGCACCCCCGCCGTCGACGCCCCGGTGGCCGCCCTGAGCGGCGTGGCTCCGCCGGGGTCGAACGTGCTGTGCACCTTGTTCGGGTCGACCGTGCCCTTCGACGCCGCCACCCTGGTGCGCCTGTACCACGACAAGGCCGGCTACCTGTGGGCGTTCGGGCACGCCCTCGACAAGGCGGTGGACGGCGGGTTCGTGCTGGGCGCCGACCGCCCCGCGCTGCTGGCCCAGGCCCAGGAGGTCCAGTTCCCGTGACGCCGAGCCCCGTGACGCCGAGCCCCGTGACGCCGAGCCCCGTGACCGGGAAGGTGGTGCTCGTCACCGGGGCGTCCGCCGGAATCGGCCGGGCGTGCGCCGAGCGCCTGCGTGACGCCGGGTGGGTGGTGGTGGGGGCGAGCCGCCGGGCCAGCGCGCCGGACGGGGTAGCGGGCATGGCCATGGACGTCGACGACGACGACGCCGTTCGCCAGGGCGTGGCCCAGGTGCTCGAGCGCCACGGTCGCGTCGATGCCGTGGTGGCGGGGGCCGGCTGGGGCCTGGCCGGAGCCGTGGAGGACACCCCCGTCGACGAGGCCAAGGCCCAGTTGGAGACCAACTTCTGGGGCGCCGTGCGGGTCGTGCAGGCCGCCCTGCCGGCCATGCGCGCCCAGGGCGGCGGCCGCATCGTGTTCATCGGCTCCATCGGCGGCGTGGTCGCCATCCCGTTCCAGGGCTTCTACAGCGCCAGCAAGTTCGCCCTGGAGGGGCTGGCCGAGGCCATGGCCTACGAGGTCGCGCCCTTCGGGGTGCGCGTCACCGTGGTGGAGCCCGGAAACGTGCGCACGGACTTCACCGCGGCGCGCCGGATGGCCTCGGGAGCGCAGAGCGACGACGCGTACCGACCGGCCCTCGACCGGGCCGTCGGGGTCATGGAGCGCGACGAGGCCAACGGGGTGCCGGCGGGCGCCGTGGCGGCGATCGTGGGCAAGGTGCTCACCGCCCGTACGCCCCCGCTGCGCGTCTCGGTGGGCAAGGCCGGCGAGCGCGTGGGGATCCTGGCCAAACGCGTGCTGCCGTTCCGGCTGTTCGCGGCAGCGGCCAAGAGCAGCCTGGGCGTCGACTGACGCCCGGGCCGCGTGCCACGCCGTCAGGGGCGCAGCACGGCGGGGTCCACGCCGAGCACGCCGGCCAGCCGGTCGACCGACGATGCCAGCGCACCGGGGGTCGTCCCCGGGGCGGCCAGGACCTCGTGGGCGCCGCCGAGGCCCGCCCGCCCGAGCGCCCCCTTCTCGTTGAGCACCCACTGTCGCGACGCGGCCAGGCGGGCGTGGGCCTCGGCGATGGCCGCCCGGCCCAGGTTGGCGACGGTGGCGGTCACGTCGCCGCGCCGCGCGTGGGCCGCCGCCGTGGACAGGGACATGGATGCCAGCTGGCGCCACCGCGGTGGTGCCGCCACGGCGAGCGCCGGGGGGAACGACGGCCGCGGCAGGTGGCCCACGAGCACTTCGTTGACGGCCAGCTCCCCGGCGAGCACGTAGGTGGGGATGCCCACGGCGTGCGTGACGAGGGCCTCGATGCGGAACCGGCCCCCTTCGGCCTCGGCCGTCCAGTGCAGCACCTCGTCGAGGTCCTTGTAGCAGAGGTCCACGCGCTGGCCCTCGACGGTGAGCCACGCCCCGCCGTTGACCACCGGCCCCCAGCCGTGCGGTTCCGAGGCGCGACCGGGCCAGCCGAGCGCCTCCACGTCGGCGCGCGCGATGGTCCCCCGGTAGTAGAGGCCGAAGTCCCAGTCCGAGTCGGCGGTGGCGGTGCCCTGGGCGCGTGACCCCCCGAGGGTCACGGCCACCACCCCGGGAATCGAGGCGAGGCGCGAAGCGAGATGGCGCACCGACCCAGTGTGACCCAGCTGTCCGGCGGCGGCGCCGGGCGTGGGCGGTGGGACACGGCGTGCTCAAGAAATCCCTGGTGGCTGCCGATGCCTGCCCTCATGCCAGGCTCGATGACGCCTGAGGGCCGCGCTGCTCTCGGTCGGGCGCTCGGGGCCCGGGTGGAAGACGTCGTGGTCCTCCAGGACCCGACGCGCGCCGGCGCGCTGCACCGGGACAACGCTGCGCCCTTCGCCGAGGCCGCCCGGGTGGCCACCAGGGCGCTGGCGCACTGGCTGGCCACCGGCGAGTTCATCCTCCAGGACGAGACGAACTTCATCGGGCTCCTGAGCGGCACGGCGGCGGCGAGCGACCTCGTGCCGCTGTCGGAGCTGACAAAGGCCCACCTCCGCTGGCGCGACGCCGTGTCCACCATCTTGAAGGAGGAGGCCTCGCTCCTCGAGGTGCCCGGGGGGGTGCTCGTCGAGGCGCTGGACGCCGCCGCCTTCGGGTGCGATGCCTTTCTCGTGCGCATGACCAAGCAGTTCGACGCCTACCGGCGCGACCTCGAGGTGGCCCTCGAGGACAACCTCGCCCGCCTGGCGCACCAGTCGATGCACGACCCGCTCACGGGCCTGGCCAACCGGTCGCTGTTCCTCGACCGGCTGAGCCAGGCGCTGCGGCGCTCAGCCCGGCGCCGGAGCCGGCCCGCCGTCCTGTTCCTCGACATCGACCGGTTCAAGACCATCAACGACGGGTTCGGGCACCGCGTCGGCGACGACCTGCTCGTGGCCGTGGCCACCATGCTGCAGGCGCTCGTGCGGCCGGGGGACACCGTGGCGCGCTTCGGGGGCGACGAGTTCGTCATCTTGTGCGAGGACCTCACGGAGGGCGAGGCGGGAGCCGTGGCGGTGGCCGAGCGCGTGGCGGCGGCGCTGGCCGAGCCCTTCCAGACGGCGGACGCCGATGCGCTCGTGACCGCCAGCATCGGCATCGCCGTGGCTGAGCTCGGCGCCGACGCCGAGGACGTCGTGGCCAACGCCGACGTGGCCATGTACGCCGCCAAGGAGAACGGCCGGGCGCGCTTCGAGGTGTTCGGCGAGGCCGTGCGCGAGGCGCTCAACGTCCGGGTGGCCACCGAGACGGCGCTGCGCCGGGTCATCGAGCGCGGCGAGCTGCGGGTGCACTATCAGCCCGTGTTCTCGGCCGACGGTCGGCGGGCGCTGAGCATGGAGGCGCTCATCCGCTGGGAGCACCCCGAGCGGGGCCTGCTGGCGCCGGGGGAATTCATCGCCACCGCCGAGGAGTCCGGCCACATCGTGGCCATCGGGACGTGGGTGCTGACCGAGGCCTGCCGGCAGGCGCTGCAGTGGCACGAGGCCGACGGCGGCGCTCTGTCGGTGTCGGTGAACGTGTCCGCCCGCCAGCTGGCCGACCCCCACCTGGTGAAGACCGTCTCCCAGGTGCTCGCCTACTGCGGGCTGCCCTCGTCGTTGCTCGTCCTCGAGATCACCGAGAGCGTGCTGCTCGCCGACACCGAGGAGACCATCGCCACGCTCCAGGCGCTCAAGGACCTCGGCGTCACGTTGGCCATCGACGACTTCGGCACCGGGTACTCGTCGCTCAGCTACCTGCGCCGCCTCCCCGTCGACATCGTGAAGGTGGACCGCTCGTTCGTGAACGGCCTGGGCACCGGGCGCGAGGACCGGGCCATCGTGGCCGCCATGATCCAGCTCGCCCACCAGCTCGGCCTGAAGGTGGTGGCCGAAGGGGTCGAGACCGAGGCGCAGCTCGACGAGCTGCGCGTCCTCGGGTGCGACGCCGTGCAGGGGTTCTACTTCGCCCGTCCCGCGCCCCCCGAGCACGCCCGGGTGGCCGCCCGGCCCCGCGCCATGACCAACGTGGGCGGCGCCTGAGCGGGCGCTCGGTCGACCGGGCGGCCTGGGGGCGAGCCCCCGGCGCCTGCACCGCACCGACGGCGTCCTCGGCCGCCTGCGCCACCTTCGACCGCGCTGGCGACGCGCTCAGGGGTGATGCGGCCGGCCGTCGCGAAAGAACCGGTCGAACAGGCCGTCGACGCCTGCGCCGTGCAGCGTCATGCCGCCGTCGACGACGATGGTCTGGCCGGTCACGAACCGTGCGAGGTCCGAGCACAAGAACACCACGACGTCGGCCACGTCCGCGGGCTCGCCCACCCGGGCGGCGGGCGTGATCTGCTCGTAGTGCGCCACGGCGTCGGGGATGCCCTCGAGCAGGGGGCGGGTGAGGTTGGTGCGGATCATCCCGGGGGCCACGGCGTTGACCCGGACGGTCGGCCCGTACTCGAGGGCGGCCGACGCGCTGAGGGCGATGACCCCGGCCTTGGCCGCCGAATACGGGGTCTCCCCGGCCGAGGGGCGCGTGGCGCTGATCGAGGCCGTGTTGACCACGGCGCCGCCGCCGCCGGCCAGCAGGTGCGGGATCCCGGCCCGCATCCCGTGGAACACGCCGCCGAGATTGAGCCGGACCAGGCGGTCCCACTCCCCGGGGTCCCAGTCGGCGAGGGGGACCATGGTGCTCCCGCCTGCGTTGTTCACCAGGATGGACAGGCCCCCGAGGGCGGCGGCCGCCGCGTCGACGGCGTGGCGCAGGGCGTCTGCGTCGGTGACATCGGCGGGGAAGGCCACGCCCGCCACGTCCCGGGCGGTCTCCTCGGCCGCGGGGGCGTCGATGTCGAGCACGGCGACGGTGGCGCCCTCCTCGGCGAAGCGCCGGCTCACTGCCCGGCCGATGCCGGAGCCGCCCCCGGTCACGAGCGCCCGGCGCCCCTCGAGCAGTCCCATCAGCCGATCTCCTCCGCCGGGGGCTCGGGTGCCGGCTCGCCTTCGCCCACCAGGGTGTCGCGCAGCTCGCGTTTCAACACCTTGCCCTGGGGATTGCGCGGCAGGGGGTCCGACAGGAACCAGACGTGGGTGGGGACGTTGAACCCCGCCAGCCGCTCGCGCACGTGGCGGCCGAGCTCGTCCGCCGTGACCTTCGCCCCCGGGCGCAGCACGACGGCCGCGCCCACCTCCTCTCCGAGGACGGGGTGGGGCACGCCGATGACGGCGACGTCGGCCACCGCCGGATGCTCGAACAGGGCGGCCTCCACCTCGACCGAGTAGACGTTCTCGCCGCCGCGGATCACCATGTCCTTCGCCCGGTCGACGACGTAGACGAAGCCCTCGTCGTCGATGCGGCCGATGTCCCCGGAGTGCAGCCACCCGGCGGTGAAGGTGACGGCGGACTCGGCGGGCTTGTTCCAGTAGCCGCGCACCACGTTGGGGCCCTTGATCCACAGCTCGCCCAGGGCCTCGGCCGAGCGCGGGCGGTCCTGGGGGGGCTCCGTGCCGGCGAACCCGTCTGGCACCACGACCACATCGCACACGGGCACGGGCGGTCCCACGCTGTCGGGCTTGCGCACGTAGTCGTCCCCGGTGTTCATCGTCGTGACCGACGACGTCTCGGTGAGGCCGTAGCCGTTCGACGGGGCGCCCACCGGGAAGTGCTCCTTGATCCGCCGCACCAGGTCCGGGGGCGCCGGCGCGCCTCCGTAGGCGACCGAGCGCACCGACGAGGTGTCGCGCGTGGCGAAGCTCGGTGCGTCGAGGACCTGCATGACCATGGCGGGGACGCCGCCGAAGGTCGTGACCCGCTCCCGTTCGATGAGCTCGAGCGCCCGCTCGGGGTCCCAGTGGTGCATCATGACCAGCTTGTTGCCCGCCGCGGTGTTGGCCACGAGGATCGAGTGGCATCCCGTGGCGTGGAACAGCGGGACCGACAGCAGATAGGCGTTCTGGGCCCCGCCCGGCGCGTCGGCGGGGCCGAGCCCGTTCGACGAGCGCATGGCGGCCCGGGAGTTGATGAAGAAGAGGCTCATCAGGTTGGTGCACATGTTGCGGTGCGTGCCCACGGCCCCCTTGGGCTTGCCCGTCGTCCCCGAGGTGTAGAAGATCGTGGCGTCCTCGTCGGGTTCGATCTCGACCTCGGGGAGCGAGACGTCCTCGTCGGGCTCACCGACGAGCTCGGCGAACGACAGGACCGGCACCGGGGCGTGCGGCAGGGGACCGGCGGCTGCCCGGTCCTCATGGGTCACCACCACCGCCCGCAGGTCGGGCAGGTCCCCGAGGTGGGGGAGGACGCGGTCGAGGCGGGCGGCGTCGACGAAAGCGACGGCGGTCCCCGAGTCGGCCAGCCCGTAGCGCAGCTCGGGCCCGGTCCACCATGCGTTGAGCGGGACCACCACCGCCCCCGCCGCACTGGCCCCCCAGAACGCCGTGGCCCACTCCGGGAGGTTGCGCATGGCGATGGTCACCCGGTCGCCCTGGGCCAGCTCGAAGCGGTCCCGCAGGGCGTGGGACAGTGCCGCGGTGCTGCGGTAGTGCGCCGCGAAGGTGGTGCGCTCGTCCTCGTAGACGAGATAGTCCTTGTCCCCGTGGGCGCGCGAGAGTTCGAGCACCACGCGCAGGTTCGCCGGGCAGTGCCGCCACACCCGGGTGGGGACGCCGCGGACGTCGACCTCCTCCATCTCGAACATCTGTCCGGGCGCGGTGAGGATCCGGGTCGCCTCGGCGACCGACACCGCCGCCCCCGCCGCCCGACGCTGCTCGTCGGGGCTCACCGCGTCGTCCTTTCCGGGGTGCCGCGAGCCGCCGTGGGCCGCCGCCGCCGCCAGGCGTCGGCCAGGCTCGGCGGCGTCCACCCGGCGTCGCTCGGGTCGACGAGCGTCCCCGGCGCCACCACGTCGTCGATCCGGTCGAGCACGGCGTCGGCGAGCCCCAGGTCCGCCCCGCCCAGTGCGCTGTGCAGCTGGTCCATGGTGCGCGGCCCGATGATGGCGGCGGTGACCGCCGGATGCGTGAGCACGAAGGCCAGGGCCATGTGCGTGAGGGTGATGCCGGCGTCGTCGGCCAGCGCCACGAGCGACTCGATGGCCTCGAGCTTGGCCGCCACCTCGGGACGCGCCGGGTCGAAGCGGTCCGGGACCCTGCTCGCCCGCCCTCCCTGGGGCAGCGGCGCGCCCCGGCGGTAGCGGCCCGACAGCCACCCACCGTTCAGCGGGCTCCAGGCGATCACCCCCATGCCGTAGCGCTCGCAGGCGGGCAGCACCGACGACTCCGCGGTGCGCGCCAGCATCGAGTAGGGCGGCTGTTCGCATTCGAAGCGCTCCCGGGCGCGGCGTTCGGCCACCCACTGGGCCTCCACGATGAGGTCGGCGGGGAACGTCGAGCTGCCGATGGCGCGCACCTTTCCCTGGTGCACGAGGTCCGACAGCGCACCCAGGGTGTCGTCGACGTCGCACGTGGCGTCGGGTCGGTGCACCTGGTAGAGGTCGATCCAGTCCGTGCGCAGGCGCCGGAGGCTGGCCTCCACGGCGCGCACGATCCAACGCCGGGAGTTCCCCGTCATGTTGGGGTCCGCACCCATGGGGGCGTGGAACTTCGTGGCCAGCACGACGTTGTCGCGTCGTCCGCCGGCGAGCGCCTTGGCGACGATCTCCTCGGACTCGCCCCCGGAGTAGACGTCGGCGGTGTCGATGAAGTTGACGCCGGCGTCGAGGGCGGCGTGCACGATGCGGACGCAGTCGTCGTGGTCGGGGTTCCCCCACGTGCCGAACATCATGGCGCCGAGGCACAGCGGGGACACCCGCATCCCCGTTCGGCCCAGCGTGCGCATCTTCACCGGCGTCGTCCTTTCGCTCCGAGCATCTCGCCCACCGCCCTCAGTCCGGGGTGCCGGTGCTGGCGGGTCCCGGTGTGGCGGCGGCGGGGTCGGGCACTGCGGCGGCGGCCTCGGGCGCGGCGGGCGCCGCCAGGGGAGCGAAGATGGCGCTGCGGTAGAACGCCAGCTCGGCCACGGACTCCCGTACGTCGTCGAGGGCGCGGTGCGTCGTCTTCTTGGCCGGTGCCCGCGACAGCACCCCGGGGTACCACCGCCGGCACAGCTCCTTCACGGTGGAGACGTCGACGCACCGGTAGTGCAGCCAGTTCTCGAGCTCGGGGAGGTAGGCAGCGAGGAACCGCCGGTCGGTCCCGATCGAATTGCCGCACAGGGGGACGGTGCGGGGCTCGCGCACGTGCGCCTGCACGAACGCCAGCGTCTGGCGGCCCGCCTCTTCGAGGCTGAGGGTGGAGCTCTGGATGGCCTCGAGCAGGCCCGACCGGGTGTGCATGGCGCGCACCACGTCCTCCATGGCCTCGAGCTGCGCGGGCTCGGCGTGGACCACGAGGTCGGGCCCTTCGGCCACCACGGCCAGCTGGTCGTCGGTCACCAGCGTGGCGATCTCCACGATCGTGTGGCGTACGGGGTCGAGCCCCGTCATCTCGAGGTCCATCCAGACGAGCACCCGGTGGATGCTACCGGGATCGTCCCGGGGCCCCGGGGGGCGTGGGGCACCGGGGCGGCGTCCGAGTAGGGTCATGCGGTGCTCGAGGTCCCCCTCGTCCGCCTGGATCCCGATCTCCCGGTGCCCTCCTATGCACACGAGGGGGACGCCGGCGCCGACCTCTACGCCCGAGAGGACGCCGTGCTGGCCCCCGGGGGAGGACGGGCGATCGTGCCCACGGGCGTGGCGCTCGCCCTACCGCCGGGGTACGCGGGCTTCGTCCAGCCGCGCAGCGGGCTCGCCCTGCGCCACGGGGTGACGTGCCTGAACACGCCGGGCCTGATCGACGCCGGGTATCGCGACGAGCTGCGCGTCCTGCTCGTCAACACCGACCCGGTCGCCGCGTATGAGGTGCACCGCGGGGACCGGATCGCCCAGCTCGTGGTGCAGGCGGTGGAACAGGCGAAGTTCGTCGAGGTCACCCACGGTTTGCTGCCGGACTCGTCTCGTGGCCTCGGCGGCTTCGGGCACACCGGGCGATGACGCTGCGCGGTCTGCCCTGCCAGACAGCGACAATCCGCAGGCGCAGGTGATGGAGCGTCTGAGCGGCGTCGACGCCGCCTTCCTGGCGCTCGAGACCCACAGCATGCACCTGCAGGTCGGTGCCGTCCTGGTCCTCGAGCCCGACGAGGCGGACGGCTCCCCCGAGCTCCCGGCGCTGCATTTCGAACGCGTGCGCGCCCTCATCGACGAGCGGGTCCATCTGGTGCCCCCATTGCGCCGGCGCGTCGTGCGGGTGCCGTTCGGCCTGCACCACCCCCTGTGGGTCGAGGACCCCGACTTCGACATCGGATTCCACGTCCGGCGGGCGTCGTTGCCCGCACCGGGCGGACCGCGTGAGCTCGCCACCTTCATCGCCGACGTGGTCGGCCGGCCCCTCGACCCGGACCGCCCGCTGTGGGAGATGCACGTCGTCGAGGGCCTCGAGTCCGGGCACGTGGCTATCGTCGCCAAGCTCCACCACGCCATGCTCGACGGGGCCGCAGGAGCACAGGCGCTGGCGTCGTTCTTCGATCTCGGGCCGGTGCCGCGTGCGGTGCCGTCGCCATCGAGGCCCTGGCGTCCCGAACCTGTCCCGAGCGACGCCGAGCTCATGATCCAGGCGATGGGTTCCCTCGTCCGAGAACCCGAGCGGGCCGCCGGCGCGGTGGCCCGCACCGTGGGCGCGCTGCGCGACCTCTCCGAGCGCAACCGGCGCCTGCGCGAGGAGGACGATGTCGCCCCCCCGCCGGCCCCCTTCCGGGCACCGCGGACGTCGCTCAACGGGGCGATCTCCCCGCACCGGCGGTACGCCAGCACCGAGGTGCCCCTTGAGGACCTTCTGACCGTGCGCCGGGTCTTCGGCGGGACCGTGAACGACGTCGTGCTGGCGGCGGTAGCGGGTGCGCTTCGCCGACTCCTGGCGGAACGAGGAGAACGCCTCGACGACCCTCTCGTGGCCATGGTGCCCCTGTCCCTGCGCGGGGAGGTCGACCACGACACGTTCGGCAACAAGGTCTCGGCCATGCTCGTGTCCCTCGCCACCTCGGTCGCCGACCCGGTCGAGCGGTTGATTTCGATCGCCGCGGGGACGCGCCTGGCCAAGGACCAGGCCCGCGTCCTTTCCGAGGACCTCGTCCGCGGTTGGGCACAGATGCTCCTTCCCGCGCTGTCGTCTCGTGTGGCGCGCCTGGCAGGGAACCTGCGTGTGTTCGACCACGTGCCGCCCCTGTTCAACGTCGTGGTGTCCAACGTCCCGGGCCCCGACGTGCCGTTGTGGTGCGCCGGGGGCCGCCTCGTCGCCCTTTATCCGGTGGGCCCGATCATCGAGGGGGTGGGCCTCAACGTCACCGTGGCGAGCTATATGGGGACCTTGTATGTAGGCGTGCTCGGCTGCCGGGAGCTGGTTCCCGAGGTCGCCCACGTGGCCGATCACCTGTCAGAGGCCTTCGGGGAGCTGACCAAAGCCGCCGTCCGCAACGGTGGCCACTGGGCCTGACGACGGCCGGAGGCTCTGGCGGCAGCAGGACGGGGCGCGTGGCATTCGGACGGCTACAATGCCTCTCCGCAGCACGCGGACGTGGCTCAGCTGGTAGAGCATCACCTTGCCAAGGTGAGGGTCG
>Ga0209415_10000879_pt1 | contig 56976 bp, 46 predicted proteins | sample PeaSoiSIISIP2007_FD_187696 | JGI IMG/M metagenome (GOLD analysis project Ga0209415, IMG submission 187696) | Peat soil microbial communities from Weissenstadt, Germany - SII-SIP-2007 (SPAdes) (version 2) | ecosystem: Environmental > Terrestrial > Soil > Wetlands > Peat | place: Germany... | reverse complement strand
GGCCGGTTGGCTGAGCGCGCCGCTGATGGGGGTGTACAGCGTAAGCAAGCATGCGGTCGTCGCGCTGACCGAATCCCTGTTCCACGATTTGCGGCTGGCAGACTCGAAGATCGGGGTCACGCTGCTGAGCCCGGCTTTTGTCGCTACCGGCATTGGCCGTTCCGAGCGCAACCGTCCGGACCGGACGGCGGACGGCCCCGCGCCGACCGCCTCACAGCGCGCCGCACATACGCAGACGGCAAAGGCGATCGAAAGCAGTCGACTTAGCGCCGCCCAGGTAGCGCAGATGACCTTCGACGCGATCCGCGCCGAGCGCTTCTACGTGTTCACCCACCCCCGGATTCTTCCCACGGTCAGCAGCCGGGTGCGGCACGCGGTCGAGGGCCTCCTTCCGGCGGATCCGTACGAAGGCCAGCCCGAGAACCGGCCGAGGGTCGACTGAGGCGCCGGCAACCATCCGCGGCGGGCGCTACGCCGCGCGCTACCGCCCCGGCTCGCGCACGCGCTGCGCCGCCGCAGTGTCAGCGGGCCTGGCCGTAGAGCCGGCGCAACTCGGTTTTCAGCAACTTGCCGGTCGCGGTGTGGGGAAGACTCTCGACGATGAGGACCGCGTCCGGTTCACACCACTTTCCCACCTTGCCGCGGTAGAACGCGCGGATCTCCTCTGCTGTGGCCGTCGCTCCCGGTTTCAGCACAGCAACGATTACCGGGCGTTCGCCCCATTTTTCGTCGGTACGGCCGATGGCGGCGGCCTCGCGCACCGCCGGATGGGCGATGGCGACGTTCTCCAGATCGATGGAGCTGATCCACTCGCCGCCTGACTTGATCACGTCTTTGGTGCGATCCACGATCTTCACGAAACCATCGGCGTCGATGGTAGCGACGTCGCCGGTGTCGAACCAGCCCGGCTCGTCATGGGCGGCAACCGGCTCCTGCCGAAAATAGCTGTCGCAGATCCAGTAGCCGTGGACCTTCAGGCTACCGAAGCTGGTACCGTCGAAGGGCAGTTCCACGCCAGCGCCATCGACGATCTTGATCTCGACACCGTATAGAGGACGGCCCTGTTTGAGCGCGAGCTCCCTCCGCTGATCGGCCGCCAGCGCCTCGGTCCTGCGCGTTGGCTGATTGATCACACCCAGGGGACTCATTTCCGTCATGCCCCAGGCGTGAACGGCACGTACGCCGAGTTTTTCGAAGGCCTCCATCATGGCCGGGGGGCAGGCGGAACCGCCGATCACCACGCGATTCAAGCGCGAAGGACACTTGCCCGTTTCCTTGATATGCGCCAAAAGATTGAGCCAGACAGTGGGGACACCGGCGGAGATGGTTACGGCCTCCGATTCCATCAAGTGCGTCAAACTGGCGCCATCCAAATTGGGCCCCGGCATCACCAGCTTGCAGCCCGCAACCGGCGCCGCGTAGGGAATCCCCCAGGCATTGACGTGGAACATGGGCACAACCGGCAACATCGCATCGCGAGCCGATAGCGCCAGGGAGTCGGCAAAGTTCACGGCCATCGAATGGAGCACCGTCGAGCGATGGCTGTAGAGGACCCCACGCGGGTTCCCCGTGGTGCCCGAGGTGTAGCAAAGCGCCGCAGCGGCGTTCTCGTCGACGATGGACCAATCGAAGGTTTCGGGCTGTCCGGCCAACAGTTCCTCGTAGCACAACGCATTGCGCAGGGTGGTCGACGGCATGTGGGCCCGGTCGGTCATCACCACGAAGCCTTGGACCTTTTTCAATTTGTCAGCCAAGCCTTCGAGCAGGCCGACGAAAGAGAGGTCCGTGAAGACGTAGCGGTCCTCGGCATGATTGATGATGTAGGCGATCTGCTCGACGAACAAACGCGGATTGACCGTGTGGCAGACCGCTCCAATGCCAGAGACGCCGTAATAGAGCTCGAGATGCCGATAACCGTTCCAGGCCAAGGTACCGACGATGTCGCCATCACCGAGTCCGAGACCGCACAACGCGTTGGCGAGTTGCTTGGTCCGCCGCGCCAAGCCGGCATAGTCGTAGCGGTGGATAGGGCCTTCGACGGTCTTGGAGACGATCTCGCAATCCCCGTGGTATCTCGCCGCGAACTCCAGCAAGGAGGGAATGGTCAGCGGCACCTTCATCATCTGTCCGAGCATCGGATTTCTCCCCAATCGTTTTTTGCAATCGGCGAGTGGACCGCCGTATCGCAGTATTTCATCATGGCGCACCAGCAGCAAGTGCCTTGCCTCGACCGAGCGCAATGAAGCGTGCCAAGTGATGATCCTCGTCGCCGAGCTCGTGATCGATCATCACCAGGCGCTTGGCAAAGTGTGCCAGCGGCAGTTCCCAGGTCATCCCGATGGCGCCGTGCAACTGGATGCTCTCTTCGGCAACCAAGATCCCGACACGGCCGACGGTGACCTTGGCAGCCGAAAGCGCGCGCTCCCGCAACGTTCGCCCGGCACCCAGCGAGGCCGCGGCATTGATCACGCTCGACCGCGCCTGTTCGACTTCGAGCAGCAGCGCGGCCATGCGGTGCTGTAGCGCCTGGAAGCTGCCGATCGGCGTGCCGAACTGCTTGCGGGTCCGCAGGTACTCCAAGGTCGCCTCTTTGGCGGCCTCCATTGCCCCCAGGGACTCCGCGGTCAAGGCAAGTACCCCATAGCCGATGGCGCGCTCCATCACGGGATGCGCACTGTCGGCCATGCCGAGCAGCGACACGGCGGGCAGCGCAACGGCTCCAAGTGTCAGTTCAGCGGCCCGGCCGCCATCGATCAACCGATATCCCCGAAGGCTCAGACCCGGCGTGTCCCGCGGCACCAGGAACAGCGAAAGGCCGTTCTCGTCGCCTACCGCGCCGCTGGTACGCGCTGCGATCACGAAGGCGTCGGCCTGCTCGGCCTGGTGAACGACCGACTTGCTCCCGGTGAGGCGCCAGCCAGCGCCAGCGCGTTCGGCGCGCAGGGCAATACGGCTTGGATCGGCGAAGGTGTCGGCCTCCTCGTAGGCAAGCAGCACAATCTTCTCGCCCGCGATCAGCTCGGCCAGCAATGCGCGCGCGGCCTCGGTGCCGACCGTGGCCAAAACCTGACCCGCCATTAGGGCGCCGACCAGCGGCTCGACCACCAGGCCGCGACCCATCGACTCGAAGACGATGGCGATGTCGAACCCGGCTCCACCGAAACCGCCGTCGGACTCGGGGAACAAGGCGGCGATCGCGCCCAGCTCGGCCAAGCGCTGCCAGACCTCGCGGCTGCAGCCCTGCGCCGATGCGCAGATACGCTGCCGCGTGGCGAAACCATATTGCTCGCGGATAAATCGATTCAATGTGTCGGCCAACATCCGGCGTTCGTCGCTGTGTTCGAAATTCATGGCAAACCTCACGAGCCCGTCAAAGACCAAGGATCATCTTGGCGATGATGTTCTTCTGGATCTCGTTGGAGCCACCGAAAATCGACAGCTTGCGGTTGTTGAAGTACCGCGCTGCAGCCGATGCCGCCGCCTCCTTGGGCCCGACCCACGGGCCGTCGGCGCCGTCGTCGAGGGCCTCGTCCACATAGGCGCGGGCATGGACGCCCATCGCCCGACGATACAGGGACGAGATCTCCTGGCGGATTTCCGTGCCGCGGATCTTCAGCATAGAGCTCTCGGCGCCCGGAACGCCGCCACCGCTTGCTGCGGCCAGGACGCGCAAATTGGTGGTTTTCATGTTCTCCAGCTCGATCTCGACGCGCGCCATGCGTGCTGCGAACAGGGGATCCTCGGCCAACGGTTGGCCTTGGCGCATTTGCGTGGCGGCAACTTCCTTGAGCTGCTCGAACGCGGCCACCGACAAACCGATGCCGGCGATGTTGGTGCGCTCGTATGTCAATAAGTACTTCGCGCAGGTCCAGCCCTTGTTCTCCGGACCAACGAGGTTTTCGACCGGCACGCGCACATTGGTCAGGAACACCTCGTTGATCTCGTGCGCGCCGTCCAGTGTGATGATCGGCCGGACTTCGACGCCTGGCGATCTCATGTCGATCAGCAGAAAGCTGATGCCTTCCTGCTTCTTCGCCTCACGGTCCGTGCGCACGAGGCAAAAGATCATGTTCGCGTACTGGCCCAGAGTGGTCCAGGTCTTCTGGCCATTGACGACGTACTGTTCGCCCTGGTGCACCGCACTCGTCGTTACGCCGGCGAGGTCCGAACCGGCGCCGGGCTCAGAGTAACCCTGGCACCACCAGTCCGACCCGTCCAGAATGCGGGGCAGCCAGTGCCGCTTCTGTGCCTCGGTTCCGAACTTGATCAGCACGGGTCCTAGCATGTTGACGCCGAACGGCACGATGCGAGGGCAATGCGCCAGGGCACATTCATTCTCGAAGATAAACCTCTGGACCGCGCTCCAGCCCGGGCCGCCGTACTGCGTTGGCCAATGACTCGCAAGCCAACCGCGCGAGTTCAGAATCGCGTGCCACTCGACCATGTCGGCGCGGCTCAGGCGTTTGCCGGCTCGCACCCTCTCCGACAGCCGCGGCGGCAGTTTCTGCGCGAGAAAGGCACGAACCTCCGTGCAAAAGTTCTCCTCTTCTGGAGTAAAGCGCAAATCCATCGATGCGTCCTCGGTCCGTTGTGCTGCTGTCAGTACCCCGCCGCCTGGTCGACGGCAAATGGCTGCGTCGCTCCGGCGCGAGCGCGGCGCAAGGCGTCCAGACATTGCGCAGCGACGATCTCGTCGCGCGCCTCGCCAGCGATGTGCGGTGTGGCAGTCACTCGCGCGTGTCGCCAGATCCAGGCATCAGGCGGCGGCGGCTCGCGCTCGAATACGTCGAGCGCCGCCCCGGCGAGATGATCTTCGTCGAGCAGAGCCCGCAAGTCGCCTTCCACCAAATGTTCGCCGCGACCGACGTTGATTAGGTATGAGCCGCGCGGCAGCTGCGACATCCGGGCGCGGTCGAGCAGCCCTCGGGTGGCCGGCGTCAGCGGCAGCGTGCAGATGAGCACATCGGACTGCGCAAGCAGCAGCGGTAACTCTGCGTCGCCGGCGAGACTGCGCCCCACCGGCAAAGACCGCCGTCGCCGTCCCCACATTGCAAGTGGATAGCCCAGCGGGGTCAAGGCCTGCGCCACAGCTTGCGCCACGTGGCCCTGGCCTAGGATGCCAATGCGACACCGTGAGGCCGGCCGCCCCGGATGGCGTCGCCATTCGGCGCGTACCTGCTGCGCTTCGTAGCCTGGCAGATCGCGTGCAAAGCGCAGCGTGTACGCCACCACATACTGCGCAACCGATTGCGCCTGCAACGGGTCGACCACACGCGTCACCGGCAAGTCGGGCGGCAGATCCGAGGCGGCGAGCAGCTTGTCGACACCGGCACCGGTCGAGCACAGTACGCGCAGCTTCGGGTACCGCGACACCGTGCCCGGTTTCAGTCGCCACGCAAGAATTGCCTCCACAGCCTCGTCCGATGGAGGCCGCTCCCGCTCGCTCCACACCGGAACGTCGGGTGCGGCTGCGCGCAGTGCGGCGACGAATGGGGCCGAGGGCAAGGGAGCGCTAAGCACGAGGATGCCCATCGTCACTGCGTCTCAGGCCTCATAACCCGGCATGCGCCGATCGAGCAGCCGCAGCAACCCGGGCCAGACCAGCGCGGCGCCAAGGCCTTGCGTGACTTCGCGCACCTGCGCCGCAATGTTGTCAATGATGGTTTGCGGCACCTCGACCAGGGGTCCACCGGCCTGCGCCAGCACCTGAATGCGGCACGCCGCCTCCAGGATGTACATGGACTGGAAGGCCTCCGCGATGCTGCGACCACAGGTCAGCAGCCCGTGGTTGCGAAGAATCAAGTGCTGCGCCGCGCCGAGGTCAGCCACCAGGCGTGCCTTCTCGGCTTCGCGAAGCGCGACGCCCTCGTAGTCGTGATACGCCAGGCTTGCCAGCACAAATGCCGATTGCTGCGACAGTGGCAGCAAGCCGCTGGCCTGCGCCGCAACCGCCACGCCATACGGCGTGTGCGTATGCAGCACGCAGTGCACGTCCGGCCGACCCGCATGGACCGCGCTGTGGATCACGAACCCGGCAGGATTGACCGGAAACGACGTGTCGTGCAGGGGCGCGCCCGAATGGTCGACCTTGATCAGGCTGGAGGCGGTGATCTCGTCGAAGAAGAGTCCATAGGGATTGATCAGGAAATGTCCGAGCTCGTCCGGAACGCGCGCCGAGATGTGTGTGAACACCAGGTCGTCCCAGCCGAACAGCGCGACCAGCCGATAACAGGCGGCCAGGTCCACGCGAAGTTTCCACTCCTGCGGCGATACACGTTCACGCATCGACGGCACCTGGCCGAGAACATTCACAGCGCCTGCACAATATCGGCGATACGTTGCAGAACGTCGGACCCAATAAGCAAATCTAGGACAAGTTCGCAATCCACGCAAGGTTGCGATCAGCGATAGCGCCGCGCCAGCATCTCGACTACGCACACAGGCTTTGCAAATCCTTCACGTTCGATCGTTGCCTCGATGACGAGCTGGACGCCACCTTCGATGGGGTCACAGGCGAGCAGCCTGAAATGGCCACGCAAGCGACTGCCGACCGGTACCGGGGCGGGAAAGCGCAAGCGGTTGATGCCGTAGTTGACTCCCATGCGACTGCCGTTGATTTCGAACGCCGTGGCAACCATCGCTGGCAACAGCGACAGCGTCAGGTAGCCGTGGGCCACGGTGCTTCCAAACGGGCCCTCGGCTGCACGTCCGGCATCCACATGAATCCACTGGTGATCACCGGTGACGTGTGCGAACGCGTCGATGCGGGCCTGATCCACCAGGATCCAGTCGCTAGTGCCAAGGGCCTGCCCGACGAGCTCCTGCAGTTTGTCAAAAGGAAAGACCTTGGGTGTCATGCGAGAATTCCCGGTAGCACGACCAGCTTGCCCATGGCCCGGCGTCCGGCGAGCCGGGCGATTGCTGCTGCGGCGCCGGAAAGCGGCACGCGATCCGTGACCGGCGGGTGCAGCTTGCCTGCGGCGAACCAATCGCCAAGCTGGCGCATGTCGGTCCGGCACTGCACCGGATCGCGATGCATCGCCTCGCCCCAGAACACACCAAGGACGACTCGCTCCTTGAGCAGAACGAGGTTGAGCGGCAGCTTGGGAATCTCGCCGGCAGCAAAGCCGACCACGAGATAGCGGCCACGCCAGGCCGTGGCGCGTATTGCGCTCTCGCTGTACGGGCCGCCGACCGGGTCGTAGACCACATCGACGCCGCGGCCGGCGGTCAGCGCCTCGACCTGGCGCCGCCAGCCCTCCTGCGTGTAGTCGATGGTCTCGTCGGCGCCAGCGCGACGGGCCAAAGCCAGCTTCTCGACGCTCGACGCGGCAGCGATGACCCGCGCGCCCAACGCCTTGGCGATCTCAACCGCAGCGATGCCGACTCCACCGGCAGCGCCCAGCACCAGCAAGGTCTCGCCCGCCTGCACCCGACCGATGGTGCGCAGTGCATGCAAGGACGTTCCATACGCAAGCAGGAACGATGCGCCAAGCTCGAAGTCCATGCCAGCGGGCAGGGGCACCGTGCGCGTCGCGTCGGCAAGACAGCTTTCGGCGAAAGCGCCGGTCCCAGGCGAGGCGATTACGCGGTCGCCGGGCCGAAATGCGTCGACGTTTTCGCCCACGGCGGCAACGATGCCGGCAAGTTCGGCGCCTGGGGTAAATGGCACTGCCGGTTTGATCTGATACAGCCCCTGTACCATCAACGCGTCCGGAAAATTGATCGACGCAGCCTGCACGTCAATCAGCAGCTGGCCGGGACCCGGGACCGGAGCGGGGATTTCCTCCACGCGCAGGTTTTCGATCGGGCCGAAGGCTCGGCAGACGAGTGCTTTCATTTTGACTCCATGAGGTCACGGCCAGTCGGGGTAGCACGCTGGACAGGCTTCGGCGCGGTAAATGGTGTTCATCCCGGGCAGCATCAACCGCCGCGAATGGGCGGGCGGCCGATGTGCGAGCGGTCTTGCCGAAACGTGAGCATTTCAAGGTTCAGCGGTCCGTGCGATAGCGACCAAGCTCCATCTTGGCAATCGCGTCGCGGTGCACCTCGTCCGGACCGTCAGCAAATCGCAGCGTTCGCGTGCCGGCGTAGGCGCGCGCAAGGCCGAAATCCTCGCTGACCCCCGCCCCGCCGTGCACCTGCATGGCCCAATCGAACACCTGGCAAGCCATCGAGGGAGCGGCGACCTTGATCATTGCAATTTCCTGCCGCGCGCCCTTGTTGCCCACGGTGTCCATCTTCCAGGCGGCGTGCAGCACAAGGAAGCGCGCCTGGTCGATCAGGATGCGCGCATTGGCAATGCGCTCGCGCGTCACACCCTGGTCGGCGAGCTTGCGGCCAAATGCCACGCGTTGCAGCGAGCGGCGACACATATCCTCCAGCGCGCGCTCGGCGCGGCCAATGGTGCGCATGCAGTGGTGGATCCGGCCCGGGCCCAGCCGCCCCTGCGCGATCTCGAAGCCGCGGCCTTCGCCAAGCAAAATATTGGACAGTGGCACACGCACACCGGTGAACTCGATCTCCGCATGGCCATGCGGCGCATCGTCGTAGCCGAACACCGGCAAATGCCGCAATACCTTGACACCCGGGGAATCCATGGGCACCAAGATCATCGATTGCTGCCGATGTCGATCCGGATTGTGCGGATCGGACTTGCCCATAAAGATCAGGATCTTGCATCGAGGGTCGTTGGCGCCCGAGGTCCACCATTTGCGCCCGTTGATCACGTAGTGATTGCCATCGCGCTCGATGCGCGCCTCGATATTGGTCGCGTCGGACGATGCCACGTCCGGCTCGGTCATCGCGAAGCCCGATCGAATGCTGCCATCCAGAAGCGGAAGGAGCCAGCGTTCCTGCTGTTCTAGCGTGCCGTAGCGAACCAGGGTCTCCATGTTGCCGGTATCCGGTGCCGAGCAGTTAAACGGCTCGGAGCCAATCTCGGAACGCCCCATGATCTCGGCCAACGGCGCGTACTCAACGTTGGTCAAGCCGGCGCCGTACTTGGACTCGGGCAGGAACAGGTTCCACAGCCCGGCGGCCTTGGCCTTGGTCTTCAGCGTTTCCATGACTGGCGTCGGCTGCCAGCGGTTGCCCGCGGCGCGGAAGGCATCCATCTGGGCCTCGAAGAGCGCTTCGGCCGGGTACACATGCTCTTCCATGAAGGCAATCAGCCGTTGCTGCAGCTCCTTGACTCTGGGCGAGTGTTCGAAGTCCACGGGGTATCCTTTCGACGAATGTGGAAGTTCAGCGCTCCGGCGAAATCGTCTGCGCCAATGCCCATGCCTGGTCCGCCAGGGGCCCGGTGCGCCTGCCGGTCTCGAGCGCCAATGGGCTCGAGGCGTTGCCCTGCAGCGCGCGCGCCACGACGCCCTGCAGGATCCCGACCAGTCGGAACATATTGAAGACGAGGTAATAGGTCCAATCGGCGCGCGTCACGGGGCGCTCGCTGCCGATCCGCTGCAGGTACCGTTGCAGGTAGGCAGCCTCCCCGGGAATTCCCAGCGCTTGCACGTCGACCCCTGCAAGACCGCGCAAGGTATCCGCCGGCATGCGCCAAATCATGCAGTGGTAAGCGAAGTCGACCAGCGGATCGCCCAAGGTCGACAGTTCCCAGTCCAGGACCGCCAGGATGCGCGGCTCGGTGGGGTGGAAGATCATGTTGTCGAGACGAAAGTCGCCATGCACGATGCGCGTCTCGCCCTCGGCGGGGATGTGCTGCGGCAACCACTCGATCAGGCGGTCGGCCGCTTCGATGCGTTCGGTCTCCGCCGCCCGGTACTGCTTGGTCCAGCGCGCCACCTGGCGCGCAATGTAATTTCCCGGTTTGCCGTAGTCGGCCAGACCGACGGCCGCCGGATTCACCCGATGCAGCGCTGCGATCACGCGGTTCATCTCGTCGTAGATCGCTGCGCGCTCGCCGGGACTCATGCCGGGCAGGCTCGAATCCCAGAAGACGCGGCCATCGACATAGTCCATCACGTAGAACGCGGTGCCGATGACCTCGGGGTCCTCGCACAGCACATGCACGTGCGCCACGGGAACCGCGGTCCCAGCGAGCGCACGCATGACACGAAACTCGCGCTCGACCGCATGAGCCGACGCCAGCAGGACCCCCGGCGGCTTGCGCCGCAATACATAACGATCACCGCCCGCGGTGAGCAGATAGGTCGGATTGGACTGACCTCCCTTGAACTGATCAACCCGAAGCTCACCGTCGTATCCATCGATGTGCTCGCGCAGGTATGCGGCCAGCCGCGCCTCGTCGAACGCGTGTTGCGGTGCTACGGGCCGCGTGCCGGAGAAGCTCTGCTGGGCGGTGGCGCTCATACGACCGACGAGCCTCCGTCCACGGCGAGATACTGGCCCGTGATATGGCGCGAGGCTTGGCTGGCCAGAAACACCACGGCTCCCTTCAGGTCCTCGTCGCCCCCAAGGCGACCCAGCGGTGTGTGTGCGATCACGGCATCGGAGATCTTGTCGAGCAGGCCGGCCGACATCTTCGTGGGGAAGAACCCTGGGCAGATCGCATTGACGTTGATATCGAAGCGTCCCCACTCCGAAGCCAGTGAACGCGTCATATGGATCGCCGCAGCCTTTGAGGTGTTGTACGCGATGGTATGCATGCCCGGCCCCGCGGCCTTGAGCCCCGCTATCGATGCCACGTTGATGATCTTGCCGCGCCGGCGCGGGATCATGCAGCGGCGGCCGACCTCTCGTGCGAGAAAAAACGGCGCGGTAACGTTGAGGTTCATCACCTTGTGCCACGCCTCGTCCGGGTAGCTTTCCGCAGGCGCCCCCCAGGTTGCGCCCGCATTGTTGACGAGGATGTCAATATCGCCAAGTTCCGCAACGACCTCGTCGACCAGGGCCGGAATGCGGTCGAATTGCTGCAGGTCGATCACACAGCTCAGCACCCGGGTGCCGAGCGCCTCAAGCTGCGCCTTCGCCGCCCGCAACTCGTCCGCCTTGCGTGCGCTGATCGCCAGCTTGCAACCCATCTCCCCTAGCGCCTCGGCCATCTGCAAGCCCAGGCCGCGAGAGCCGCCGGTCACCAGAGCCACCTGGCCGGCAAGCTGGAAAAGATTCATGACAGCCATTGCAGCGCCTCCTCAGCACACCTCAAACAGACCGGCCGCACCTTGGCCGCCACCGACGCACATGGCCACGACGACGTACTTGGCACCTCGGCGTTCGCCTTCGATCAGAGCGTGCCCGGTGAGGCGCGCGCCGGAAACGCCGTAGGGATGGCCAACCGCAATCGCGCCGCCGTTGACGTTGAGCCGCTCGTCGGGGATGCCCAGCTTGTCGCGGCAATACAGCACTTGGCAGGCAAACGCTTCGTTGAGCTCCCACAGGTCGATGTCGTTCATCCGGACGCCCGCTCGCTGCAACAGGCGGGGAATCGCGAAAACGGGGCCGATGCCCATCTCGTCGGGTTCGCAGCCGGCGATCGCGAAGCCGCGGAAGATGCCTAAGGGCTGCAGGCCCCGCTGCTCCGCGAGCTTGCCGTTCATCACCACGCAGGCCGAGGCACCATCGGAGAACTGGCTGGCGTTGCCTGCGGTCACCACGCCTCCGGGCAGCGCGGGGCGGATCTTCGAGACCCCTTCGAGCGTGGTGTCCGGCCGGATACCCTCATCGGCGGCAATGGTCACCTCTCGAGTCGTGATGCGACCGGTGGCCCTGTCCACCACTCCCATCGTGGTCGTCATGGGCACGATCTCGTCACGGAACCTGCCGGCCGCCTGGGCCGCGGTGGCGCGTTGCTGGCTGCGCACCCCATACTCGTCCTGCGCTTCCTTGGAGATCTGGTAGCGCTTGGCCACCTGCTCGGCGGTCTGCAGCATGCTCCAGTAGATCTCCGGCTTGTGCTCCAGCAGCCAGGGATCGCGCCGCATGTGCGCGTTGGCTTCGTTCTGCACGCAGGAGATGCTCTCGACGCCGCCAGCGGCGATCACCGGCACGCCCTCGGTCATCACGCGCTGCGCGGCCATGGCAATGGTCTGCAGCCCGGAGGCACAGAAGCGGTTGATGGAAACGCCGCCTGTGGTCACCGGCAACCCGGCGCGCAGCGCAATTGTGCGCGCGATGTTGCCGCCGGTGGTGCCTTCGCCGAGGGCGCCGCCCATGATGACATCCTCGACCTCCGCCGGGTCGATGCCGGCACGCGCGACCGCATGTTGCACGGCGTGAGCGCCCAGCGTGGCTCCATAGGTCATGTTGAAAGCGCCCTTCCAGCTCTTGGCCAGCCCGGTGCGGGCGGTCGCGACAATGACGGCATCGATCATGCGTTGCTCCTGTTGGCGGGCGCGCGGCCGAGATCTTAGGCGAAGCTCTTGCCCTCTTCGGCCAGACGCAGCAGCAAGGGCGCTGGCGCCCAGTAGGCGGCATCGGCCGGCGATTCTGTCGCTATCCGGCGCAGCGCACGCACGACGTTGGGCAGGCCCACCTCGTCGGCGTAGCGCATCGGTCCGCCACGGTAGCGCGGAAAGCCGTAACCGTTGAGATAGACGACATCGATGTCGGAGGCGCGCTGCGCGATGCCGTCCTCGAGGATGCGCGCACCCTCGTTGACGAGCGCGTAGATACAGCGCTCGACAATCTCGGCATCGCCGATCATGCGGGGCGTGTAGCCATGCTCCTTACGCCACTGCTCGATAATCCGCTCGACCGCAGGGTCGGGCAAGGGATCGCGCCGGCCCGGCTCGTAGCGGTACCAGCCCGCTCCCGTCTTCTGCCCGAAGCGACCGGCTTCGCAGATGCGGTCGGCGATCGTTGGCAAATCCTCGCCCGGACGCTCGGCAGCGCGGCGCTTGCGGATCGCCCAGCCGATGTCCAAGCCCGCCAGATCGCCGACCCGGAAGATGCCCATCGCCAGCCCGAACTGCTCCAGTGCGCGGTCCACCTGCTGCGGCATCGCACCCAGGTTCAGCAGGTCATTGGCGGCAGCGCCGTAGCGCGCCAGCATGCGGTTGCCGATGAAGCCGTCACACACGCCCGAAACCACCGCCACCTTCTTGATGCGCTTGGACAGCTGCATCGCAGTGGCCAGAGCATCGGGCGCCGTCTTGTCGCCGCGCACCACCTCGAGCAGGCGCATCACGTTGGCCGGACTAAAGAAGTGCAGGCCGATCACGTCATGCGGCCGTTTGGTGAAGGCGGCGATGCGATTCAGGTCCAGGGTCGAGGTGTTAGATGCCAGGATGGCGCCCGCCTTGGCCACCTTATCCAGCATTTCGAACACCGGTTGCTTGACTTCCATGTTCTCGAAGACCGCCTCGATAATCAGGTCGGCACCGCGCAGGTCCTGGTAGCTGAGCGTCGGCTGGATCAGCGCCAGGCGCTGGTCGACTTGTTCTTGCGAGATCTTGCCCTTGCTCAAGGTGTGGAGATAATTCTTGCGTATCGTGGCCAGTCCCTTGTCGAGCGCAGCCTGGCTGGCTTCGAGCAACACCACCGGGTACGCGGCGTTGGCGAAGCTCATCGCGATTCCCCCGCCCATGGTGCCCGCACCGATGACGCCGATCCTGCGAACCTCTCGCAGCGGCGTGTCGGCAGGCAAGCCATCGACCTTTCCCGCCGCGCGCTCGGCCGCGAACACGTGGCGCAGCGCCCGCGATTCCGGCGTGTTCATCAGCTCAATGAACGCCGCACGTTCGATCCTGAGGCCTTCTTCGAATGGCGTGCTCACCGAGGCAGCGACGGCGTCAACGCACCGCAACGGGGCAGGCAGGTTCCCAGCGCCAGCGCGCACGCTGTTGCGAGCAAATTGCAGGTAGGCTTCGGCCGCAGGCGCATCGACCTTGAGGTCGCGCAGCCGGCGCAGCGGTCGCGCGTCGGCGATCAGCTTTTCCGCAAAGGCCAGAGCCTGGGGCAGCAATTCGCCATCGACCACCACGTCGACCAGCGCCGTCGCGGCAAAGGTGGAGGCCGACTGCGCCTCGCCGGAGACGATCATGTTCAGCGCAGGCTCCAGGCCGATGGCACGCGGCAGGCGTTGCGTGCCGCCGGCGCCGGGCAGCAATCCGAGCTTCACCTCGGGTAGACCCAGCGAGGCATCGGCCTTCGCGACACGCCAGTGGCAGCCTAGCGCCAGTTCCAATCCGCCGCCAAGGCAGTTCCCCGCAATCGCGGCGACCACTGGTTTTGCAGATGATTCGAGCGCGCGGATCACGCTTGGCAGATTGGGCTCCATCGACGCCTTGGGCGAGCCGAACTCGCGCACGTCCGCACCGCCCGAAAATACCGTGTCACCGCCGTACAGCACCAGAGCACGCACCTGGGGATCGTTCTGCGCACGGTCAAACGCGCTCAGCAAATCGCTGCGCAGCCGAAAACCGAGGCCGTTGACCGGCGGGTTGTTGAGTGTCAGCACGGCGACATTTCCACGCACGCTATACGAGAGGTTATCCATGGGCGGAGGTCCTGGGCTACGGCGTGGTGGCACAAGCGGGAAGCAGGCCGGAGGCATTGTTCTGCACTGCAGGCGCCGGTTCTGCATTATGGCCATAATAGTTACGCGTGCGCGCCCTGTAAAGCGCAGCGCGCGCGTCCCCCGACCGAGCGGCGGGCAAAGAGCAGCATCGATCTGCATAGCAAAGATGCGGCCCTACCGCGGATCCGGCCCCAGGTCCGTCGCCAAGGGGCACAACCAGGACCAAGGTGAAGTCATGTCAACCGATGAACTCGTTTCGCAGCGCGATCTGGCCTTCCAGTTATACGAAGTGCTCGATGCCGAGGCGCTGACACGTCGACCGCGCTACGCCGACCACAGTCGAGAGACCTTCGATGCGGCGCTCGACACATCGCTTGCGATCGCAACCGAGAAATTCGCGCCGCACAACCGCCTGGCGGACGAAAACGAGCCTCGGCTCGTCGAGGGACGGGTGCAGATGGTGCGCGAAGTGGGCGAGGCAGTGCAGGCGATTTGCGCAGCGGGACTGCAGTGCGCGACCGCCGACTACGAGGCCGGTGGCATGCAACTGCCCGAGGTGGTGGCGGAAGCCTGCTGGTCGTTGTTTCGCAGCGCCAACATTGCGACCACCTCCTATGTCGGCCTGACATCGGCCAACGCGAATGTCATCGAGCGATTCGGCAGCGCGGCCCAGCGCACCCGCTACCTGCCGGCGCTGCGGACAGGGCGCTTCTTCGGAACGATGGTGCTGACGGAACCCCAGGCGGGCTCGAGCCTGTCGGACCTCATCACGACCGCCTCTCCCCTACCCGACGGTCGCTATTCGATCAGGGGCCAGAAAATCTTCATTTCCGGTGGCGATCACGAGCTGGCGGAAAACATCGTCCACCTGGTGCTCGCGCGCATCGTGGGCGCGCCCGCGGGCGTCAAGGGGCTATCGCTCTTCACGGTACCGAAGTTCCACGTCGATGAAAACGGGCAAGTCGGCGAGCGCAACGATGTGGCGCTCGCCGGACTGATCCACAAGACGGGCTGGCGCGGCACGACCTCGACGATGCTTTCCTTCGGCGAGAACGGACGCTGCATCGGCGAGTTGGTGGGGCAGCCGCACGAAGGCCTCGGGTACATGTTCCACATGATGAACGAGGCGCGCATCGGCGTTGGCATGGGCGCAGTGATGCTCGGTTACCGCGGCTATCTCGCCGCCCTGCGCTACGCGCGCGAGCGGCCGCAAGGGCGGCGGCCCGGCAACAAGAATCCGCGCGAGCCGCAACTGCCGCTGATCGAACATGCCGATGTGCGCCGCATGCTGCTGGCACAAAAGGCCTACGTCGAAGGCGCCTTTGCGCTTGGTTTGTATGCCGCGCGTCTTGTCGACGAGCAACGCACCGGCGAAAGCGCGGCCGCCCGCGCCGAGGCGGGACTGCTGCTGGAGCTGCTCACGCCGGTCGTCAAGTCTTGGCCGTCGCAATTTTGCCTGGAAGCCAACAGCCTTGCCATTCAGGTTCATGGCGGCTACGGCTACACGCGTGATTTTCCGGTCGAGCAGTATTGGCGTGACAACCGGCTGAACATGATCCACGAGGGGACGCACGGCATCCAGGCGATGGATCTGCTGGGTCGCAAGGTGGTCATGAAGGAAGGCGCAGCGCTCGCGCTGCTCGGGCGTGAAATGGAGACCACGCTGGCCGAGGCGAATGACTACCATCTCTTGCGCGAGCACGTACCGGCGCTGAAACGGTCCTGGGACGCAATCACCCGCACCGTAGACGAGCTGCGGCCCGCACTGGCACGCGACGCGGAGGCTGCGCTTGCCAATGCCAACGCCTTTCTGGAAGCATTCGGGCACACCGTGCTGGCGTGGATCTGGCTGCGCCAGGCGGTGGCGGCGGCGCGCGCGCTGCCACAAGCGTCCAGCGCGGACGACGCCGGCTTCTACCAAGGAAAGCTGCAGGCGTGTCGCTGGTTCTACCGGTGGGAACTACCGCGCACCGATGGCCAGCTCGCTTTGCTGCGCAGCCTGGACGACACGACGCTCGCGATGGCTCCGAACTGGTTTTGAAGCGTCAGGACGGCCGCCATTGCTGCCGCTTAGCGCGGCAGCGCACTCTCGAGCCGCGTCACCAGATCGATCAAATGGGGCCGTACCTCCTGGAGCAAAAAGTCGCGGGACAGGTTAAACGAAGGTCCGCCGACATTGATGGCCATGATCGGCAAACCGTTGCCGGGATAAAACGCGCGCGCGATCCCATTCACGTCCTTCTGCCAGTCGCCGATCGAGCAGGTAACTCCGAGCGTGCGGTAGTCCTCCCGGGCCCGCTCGATGCAGAATCCCCGGCCAAGCCACGTCGTCTATCTCGCGAACCGGCTCCATGAACGCATCCCGTTCGCGATCGGGAACCGCCACCAGCCAGGCACGGCCGATGGCGGAGGTCGCGACCGGAATGCGGGCGCCCACATCCAGCGTCAGTGTCAGCGCCGCCGCGCTGCGGCAGTTCTCGACGTAGATCATCGACAGCTTGTCGCGCACGCCGAGCGACACCGTCGGGTTGGAAAAATTGGCCAGTTCCTGCATCATCGGTCGAGCGATCTTGCGAACGTCCAAGCGAGTCAGCATCGCACTGCCGAGAGCCAGGCAGGAAGTGCCGAGGCGATAGCGGCCGCTTTCCGCCACATGAATCAGGTAACCGAGCTTGGTCAGCGTCATCGTCAAGCGCGACACCGTGGACTTGGGCAGCTCGCGGCGCTGCGCCAGCTCCTGGTTGCTTAGGGTGCTCTCGTCCGTCCCGAAACAGGCCAACACCTCAAGGCCACGGGCTAGTGCCGTAACGAAATGGCGATCGTCCTTGGACTTGCGCGGCACGCTGGGCCGAACTGGCCTACCAAGGCTCAGGCCGGTCGTCTTCGCCAGCACGGATCCCGGCGCGGATCGAACCTTCCTGGCGAGCTTGACAACCAAAATGGGAACTCCGTTTTGCAGCCGAGTAGTGTCGAATGTACCTTTTCCACAGGTGCGCTGCACTCGGGCCGATGCCGTTCGGTAGAGCAAGGCACAGCGTGCGGCGCGCGCATTGCTAGAATCGGCCAGGACTGGGAGGGCTCGAACTATGCTTGCCGCCGTGCTGAGCGATTATGGGAAACCCCTGCTGCTGGAGAACGTGCCCGTTCCCAATCCGCTTGCGGACGAGGTCCTGCTCGAGGTACTGGCGTGCGGCGTCTGTCACTCCGACCTGCATATCGCGGACGGCGACCTGCCGGGTTTTCGCGCCGTTACGAAACAGCGCGTCATCCCCGGCCATGAGGTTGTTGGCAGGGTCGTTCGTTGCGGAGCAGCCGTTACGAACTTCAAGGTCGGTGATCGCATCGGGGTCCCCTGGTTGTACCGCGCCTGCGGAACTTGCGAACAGTGCCGGGAAGGCTACGAGAACCTTTGCCGCCAGAACGCTGCAGTAACCGGCATGACCGTGGACGGTGGATATGCGCAGTTCATGTGCGCCAATTCCGCCTACGCGGTTCGTATTCCCGATGAACTGCCTGATGCGGAAGCCGCCCCGCTGCTGTGCGCCGGCGTAACCAGCTATCGTGCGCTCAAAAAGGCGAACGTGGCCGCGGGCCAGGCCGTTGCTGTGTTCGGTATTGGGGGGCTTGGTCACCTGGCCGTGCAGCTCGCTCGAGCGATGGGCGCCGAAGTGATTGCCCTGGACGTGGCCGAGGAGAAGCTGGCATTTGCACGTGAACTCGGCGCGCACCACGCCCTAAATGCCACCGACCCGGACGCATTGAGGTCCCTTCGCAAGCGCGGCGGCGTCCACGCGGCTGTCGTCACCTCGGCCGCGCAGGCTGCCTACGACTCCGCCATGAAGGTATTGCGCCCCAATGGAACCTTGTGTGTCGTTGGACTGCCTTCCGTGCCGCTGCAATTCCAAGCGCTCGCGCTCGTTGGAGCCGAGGCGCATATCGTGGGTTCCGCTGTTGGTACGCGAGAGGACCTGCGTGCGGTGCTCGACCTTGCCGCAAGGGGCCTCGTGCGTTGCCGCGTGGAAGTCAGCGCCCTTTCCACGGTCAATGAAGTCTTCGATGCCATGCGCTGCGGCTCCATCCGCGGCCGCATAGTCCTCGATCCCCGGAGCTAAGCCAGGTGCCGATCGCGGCGGGCAAACAATCGACTACCGCACCTTTTGCCCGTCAGACTTCGAGCCAATCGTGACGCACGTCTGCACGTGCAGGCAATTCGTGGGGGGAGGATTCGTACACAATCCGACCATGGCCCATCCGCTAGGTTCGTTGCAAGCTTCGCAAGGCAATCTGCGGCTTCTGTTCGACCAGGAGCACGCAATCTAGCCACTGCGCAGCCCCGACCTGATTCATTGGACGTGAAAATGAGCATGCCTTGCGCTTGACCGAATCGTCAACAATCTTTGATTGCAGCATCCATACGAGTCGGCTCCCGTTAGGGGCGGCACAGACTGGGCCCGTTGTCCTGCATGGATCCGAAATCCTGCGCGCCATTTTGGCGCGTCCGCGTGGAGACACTGGGTACGCGCGCATTGCCGTCCGACAAATCTCTTTCTGAAATCCGTCAGCGCCATTGCCTACGCGGGCACCTCCGGGAGTACGTTGTGACGGTCCCCAGAGAGTCGGCCGCGTGCCAAACACTCATCATGCAGCGCAATAAGCAAGAAAACACGACCTACAGGAGATGGGGGCAGCAAACGGCGCATCGTTCGGGGAGCGCGTGGCGTTTGCGATATACGCGATGGGATTGAAAATGAGGATCGCGACCCGAATGCAGTACTAACCGAGTCAACCGTTGCCAGACTTTGCGCATCGAGTGTCGGCACGCCGCGGGTCGAAAGCCGCCAGATCGTTGACTACTGAGCAGTCAATACCAATTGACACCCCACTGAAATCCGGGCATAACTTTCCATATGCATCCAGGCTACCGAGTCGAGGTCATGGAGAGAACGGCCATGGGAGACGACGAGAAAGTGATCAAACCGCTGCTTGAAGTTGACCGCGTTTCGGTTCGCTTCGGTGGAGTTGTCGCGCTCGATGGTGTTTCGTTTGATCTTTCCCGTGGACAGATCTGTGGCTTGATTGGACCCAACGGTGCGGGCAAGACCACGCTGTTTAATTGCGTGTCCAGGTTTTACCGGTGCAGTGGTGGCAGGATTGTCTTCGACGGAAAGGTCCTGACCGACATGCCGGGTTACCGCATGGCCGCGCTTGGCATTAGCAGAACATTCCAGAACCTTGCCTTGTTCGATTCACTCAGCGTTCGCGACAACGTGATCATCGGCCGACATACCCAATGCCGGAGCGGCTTCCTGGCAAACGCTTTGAATCTAAGACGTGCGCGCCGCGAAGACGCGGATCTGAGACGTCATGCCGACGAGCTAATTGATCTGCTCGAACTCGGATTCGTCGCGGATCGACAAGTGACGGAGCTTCCTTTCGGGCTGCGAAAGCGGGTCGAGTTGGCGCGCGCCTTGGCATCGACTCCTAGGCTCTTGCTGCTTGACGAGCCGGCCAGCGGTTTGAATCACGAGGAAATTGGCGTCTTGAGCCTTCTGATTCGACAGATTCGCGATCGCCTGCGCATCAGCGTCCTGCTGGTCGAACACCATATGGGGTTGGTCATGGGCGTTTCCGACAAGGTGGTTGCTCTGAATTTCGGTCGCAAGATTGCAGAGGGGACGCCGGCGCAGGTACGTGGGCATGCAGACGTCATCCAAGCCTACCTCGGTGCGCCGGCGTGAAGGACAGTGAATCCAGCGCCTGGGGCGAATCGTGAGTGGCTGGTTTGAAGTCCAAGAGCTTTCAGCGTCCTATGGGCCGACCCGTGTCCTGTTTGGTGTCAGCTTCTCACTGCAGCAAGGATCGATCACGGCGCTACTCGGCGCCAATGGCGCGGGCAAGACGACAACCCTGCGCGCGTTGTGCGCCATGGTGCGCACGCAAGGGACCGTCACCCTCGATGGCCGCCGAATCGATGGCCTTCCTACCGAGGACATCGTGCGCAAGGGTGTGGCACACGTTCCGGAAGGCCGCGGCACCTTTGTCAACTTGACGGTCGAGGAGAATCTGCGCCTGGGCGCCTATACGCGGCGCGACAAGGCTGAAGTGCGGGTTGGTCTCGAGCGTGTCTACAGCCATTTTCCGCGCCTCAAGGAGCGCCGCGGCCAGCAGGCCGGAACCCTCTCCGGCGGTGAGCAGCAAATGCTTTCGATTTCGCGCGCCCTGATGCTGCGACCCCAACTGCTGTTACTCGATGAACCATCGTTCGGGCTGTCACCCATGGTTGTGCTGGAGATTTTCTCGATCATGCACCGCATCAATGAGTCGGAGCGCATCACGATCCTGCTGGTAGAACAAAATGCCTCGATGGCCCTGGATCTGGCTGATTCTGCCTACCTGCTCGAATCGGGACGCGTGGCTCTAGGAGGTTCGTCGAAGGAAATGCAAGAGCACGACACGGTACGGCGTGTATACCTCGGGTACTGACCCGTGGCGCTTTGCGTTGGGGACGGCAGGAGGTAGGCGATCGACTTTCCTGGAAATCGATGGACGCATTCTTGCATCAAGCATTGGCGGGCCTGGCCACGGGAAGCATCTACGCGAGTCTCGCGCTCGCGCTGGTGATGATCTACCAGGCCACGCATCTTGTGAATTTCTCGCAAGGCGAATTCGCAATGTTTTCCACCTATATCGCATGGTCTCTCATGCAAGCCGGCTTTCCCTACTGGATCGCCTTTCTGGCAACCATTGCCATCTCGTTCGTGCTGGGGGCGGCGATCCAGCAAATCATCATCCGCCGCTTCCAGGACGGGTCCGTCCTGTCGGTGGTTGTCGTGTTTGTCGGCCTGCTGACAATCTTCAACAGTCTTGCTGGATGGTTGTTTGGCTACAGCATCAAGTCGTTCCCGAGCCCGTTTCCCAAGGAACTGGGCAACACGTACATGTCCGCCCATGAACTAGGTGCCATCGGGGTGATGATGGTGGTTCTTTTGCTGCTCGTGATTTTCTTCCGGCTTACGCCTCTCGGGCTGGCGATGCGTGCCGCCTCCCAGAATCCGGTGTCGAGCCGTCTCGTGGGAATTCGTGTCAGCTGGATGCTTGCGCTGGGGTGGGGACTTGCCGGCGCGATCGGATCGGTGGCCGGAATGATGGTTGCACCCGTCGTGTTCCTGGATCCGAACATGATGTCCGGGGTATTGCTCTATGCATTCGCGGGTGCCCTGGTCGGCGGGATCGACAATCCATTGGGGGCCGTCCTGGGAGGCCTCCTCGTTGGCGTACTGGAGAATCTTCTCGGCGCATACGTGATTGGCAACGAACTGAAACTATCGTTTGCGCTCGCCATCATCGTTGCGGTCCTAGTCATACGACCCGCTGGGTTGCTGGGAGCCATTCACGTGAGCCGGGTCTGAGCATGCCTGACAAAGTACATGGCCCGAAGAAGACGGCGCCGCCGGCGCACGCCGTCGCAGAAACGACGAGCGGCGCGATAGCGACGCTGCCGCAAGAAAATAGGCGCGCCGGCTTGCTCGGAGTCACCTTCGGCGCCACCGTTTTCGCGGGGCTGCTTTGTGCGGTTCCTTTCGCGCTGCCCAATTACCAGATTTTTCAGTTTACGCTTGTGCTGGTCTATGCGATCGCATTGCTGGGCCTAAACATCCTGACCGGATATAACGGACAGATTTCCCTGGGCCATGGGGCGTTTTATGCGATCGGCGCCTATATCGCGGCAATTCTGATGGACCGTTACGGCATTCCGTATTGGCTAACCGTACCGGTCGCCGGTGCCGTGTGCCTGTTCATCGGTTTCCTGTTTGGATTTCCAGCCCTTCGGCTCGAAGGCTTGTATCTTGCTTTGGCCACCTTTGCGCTAGCTGTCGCCTTGCCACAGTTGCTCAAGTCGAAATTCCTGGAGCGTTGGACCGGCGGCGTGCAGGGCATCGTGATCATCAAGCCGAACGCGCCGTATGGGCTCAAACTCAATCCAGACCAATGGTTGTATTTCTTCACGCTGTTCTTTGTACTGATCGCACTCATCCTGACACGCAATCTTCTGCGCAGCCGGATTGGCCTAGCGATTGTCGCGATTCGCGATCAACCGATCGCGGCCAAAGCCATGGGAGTCAACACCGCCCTCTACAAGTCTCTTGCTTTCGGCATCTCGGCGATGCTAACCGGCATTGCGGGCGCACTGGGCGCGATCGCCGTGCAATTCGTGGCACCGGACAGTTTCAGCGTGTTTCTGTCGATCACGCTGCTCGTCGGCATTGTGATTGGGGGACTGGCATCGATCTCCGGAGCGATGTATGGTGCGGTTTTCATCCAGTTCGTTCCAAATATTGCCGACAAGATCTCAAACGCCGCACCCTGGGCGATCTATGGCGCGCTTCTGATCCTGTTTATGCTCATCCTGCCGTCCGGTATTGCGGGCGGCGTCCGAGCGATGACTCACCGTTTCGCCATGCGGCGAAACACCCCGAAATAATGGGTCCGAGGGATCGGACTCGACAAGAACGCGAAAAAGGAGATCCAGATGAAACGCTACTTCCTGCTTCCAGCGCTGGCCTGCGCCTTCCTCGGCGCTGTTCCGGCACAGGCCGAAAAGAAGTACGACGTAGGCGCTACGGATACGACGATCAAAATCGGCCAGACCATGCCCTACAGCGGTCCGGCGTCCTCCTACGGACAGATCGGAAAAGCCGAGGCCGCGTATTTCAAAATGATCAATGAACAGGGCGGCATCAACGGGCGCAAGATCGAACTCACCTCGCTCGACGACGGATATTCTCCGCCGAAGACCGTCGAGTTGGTGCGCCAATTGGTCGAGCAGGACGAGGTTCTGCTCGTGTTCGATCCGCTGGGGACGCCATCAAATTCGGCGATTCAGCGCTATCTGAACGGCAAGAAGGTTCCGCAGTTGTTCGTTGCCAGCGGGGCTTCGAAATGGAACGACCCGAAGAACTATCCCTGGACCATGGGTTGGCAGCCGAATTACCAGACGGAAGCGCGCATTTACGCCCAGCAGATCCTGAAGACCAAGCCTGCTGCGAAAATCGCCATCCTCTACCAGAACGACGACTTCGGCAAGGACTACGTCAAGGGCTTCAAGGATGAACTTGGGGACAAGGCGAAGCTCATCGTTGCCGAGCAGTCCTACGAGGTAACGGATCCGACCATTGAGTCGCAAATCGTAACGCTCAAGGGCTCCGGTGCCGACGTGTTTTTGGACATCACCACACCGAAGTTCGGTGCGCAGGCAATTCGCAAGGTGGCCGAAATCGGCTGGAAGCCCGACCATTACGTGACCAATGTGGCGTCATCCATCGGGTCCGTGCTAACACCGGCCGGCCTCGACAATTCGGTCGGGTTGATCACCACGGGTTACCTCAAGGATTCGTCCGACAAGGCCTGGGACAACGACGAAGCGATGAATACATGGAGGGAGTTCATGAAGAAATACCTTCCGGACGCCAATCCCTTGGACGGCAACAATGTTTACGGATACTCCGTAGCGCAGACATTTGTCTACGTGATCAAGCAGTGCGGCGACGATCTGACGCGGGAAAACGTGATGAAACATGCAGCCAGCATCAAGGATCTCCAGTTGCCGCTGGCCCTGCCTGGCGTGAAGATCAATACATCCGCGGAGAACTATGCGGTGTTTCGATCGATGCAGCTGCAGAAATTCGACGGCAAGCAGTGGGTCCGGTTTGGCGAGGTCCTGACGGGCAAATGACGCCCGGTCGCGCCGCATGGGCGGCGCGCGGTGAGAGCGCGCGACTTTGGCGCGCGCTCTCACGATTGCTGGCGTTGTAACGGCGCCATGTTTGCTCCTTTCGTTGTCTAGTTCTATGTAATCCTCGCAACCCACTACTAGGCCCGCGGGCAAACTTTAGTCCTCCGCTCTTTGCCACAAGGCCCGGCCCCAAAACGTATCCAGAACAGGTCCGCGGCTACAGCAGGCGAGGCTCGCCAAAACCCCTCCCCCGCTGCGGGGTCATGGCGCGCGCACCGCCGCGCGGTCGGCAAGTACCAACGCATTTTCCTGCCGAACGCGTCCGGCGGGAATCGACCCGTCGCCCGCGCGCAGCCGCGCGAGCGCGTGCGCCTTTGTTTCACCCGTCACGAGCCACAGTACGCGCCGTGCGCGATTGAGCGTCGGGTAGGTCAGCGTCATACGCCGCCATCCTTGGTAGCTCCCGGTCAATCCGACGTCGGCGTCGGTGACGTCGAGCACAGAATCTCCCGGGACGAGCGATGCCGTGTGGCCATCGGCGCCGATCCCGAGATGAACCAGGTCGAGCACCGGCGGCGATCCCGCGACCGCACGCAAGGCCGCCGCGTATTGCGCTGCTGCCAAACCAAGATCGGCCGCCTCAACCGGCATCGGGTGAAATTGCGTCGGCCGGATCGGTACCCGCTCGATGAGGCACTCGCGCAGGTGCGTCAGGTTGCGATCAAGATCGCCTTCCGGCGCAACGCGCTCGTCGACCTGAAAGATCTGCACGCCCGGCCAGGGCACGTCCTCCGCCGCGAGCCTGCCAAGCATGAGCCACGGCGTGCTGCCACCGCTTAGCGCCATGGCAAAGCGACCACGCGCTGCCACCGCCGCGCGCGCCTCCCTGGCAATCAGCGCCGCCGCCTTGCGGGCCACCTCGTCGGCGTCGGCCAGAACTTCCAACTGCATCTTCGCTATTCCACGAGGCTCGGATTGTGCCAACCGCCGGGCGGCACAAGCGCCGTTTCGACCTGAGGAGGACCCCACGTGCCGGGCGCGTATTCGTACACGGGCGTCCGCTCTTGCAGCACCGGATCGACGATGCGCCAGGCTTCCTCGACGTAGTCTTCGCGCGCAAAAAGCATCGCGTCACCGGCCATCGCGTCGCCAAGGACCCGCTCGTAGGCGTTGATCTCGTCCGCACCGGGATGCCGGCTCGCCAGCAGTTCGATCGGTTCGCCGACCATCGTGTCGGACGCATCCATGACGGTCGCGATCAACGCGATTGCAACGTCGGGATTGATGCGAAAGCGGACATAGTTCGGCGGCGTGGAGACCGCGGGAAAGATCTTCGGCGGATGGCGCAGACGAACCACGACCTCGGTACAGGTCACCGGCAGGCACTTACCGGAGCGAATGAAAAACGGCACGCCGCTCCAACGCCACGAATCTATTTCGAGGCGTAGCGCGGCAAAGGTTTCGATTTGCGATTCCGCCGCCAGGCCGGGCTCCTTGCGATAGCCGGCAAATTGCCCGCGAACGAGATCCTTGGCGCCGAGCGGCAAAATGGACTTGAGAACTTTCACTTTCTCGTCGCGCATCGACTCGCTGTCGATTCGTGCGGGCGGCTCCATCGCGATGTTGGCGAGCACCTGGAACAGATGGTTCTGGATCACGTCGCGGATCGTGCCCATCTGGTCATAGAACGCGCCGCGCCCCTGAATGCCGAAGTCCTCGGCCATTGTGATCTGCACGCTTTTCACGTATTTGTTGCTCCAAAGCGGCTCCAGGAACGCGTTGGTGAAGCGGAAAAAGACCAGGTTGTGCACCGGCCTCTTGCCGAGGTAATGGTCGATGCGAAAAATGCGCTGTTCGTCGAACGTACCAAGCAGGATCTTGTTCAACGCGCGTGCGGATTCGAGACTGTGCCCGAAGGGCTTTTCCACGATGACCCGCGCGCCGCGCGTGCAACCGGCCTGCGCGAGCTGCTCGATCACGGTGCCGAACAGCGCCGGCGGAATGGCGAGGTAGTGCGCCGGCCGTTGGGCCGCGCCGAGCTCTTTGCGCAGCGCTCCAAACGTAGTCGGATCGGAATAATCGCCGTCGACGTAACGCAACAATTGCGAAAGCCTGTCAAAGGCGGCGCGATCAACCCCTCCACCGTGCTTCTCGAGGCTATCGCGGGCACGGGCCTTTAATTGTTCCAGGTTCCAACCGGCCTTGGCCACGCCGATGACCGGCACGTCGAGGTGCCCGCGCTTGACCATCGCCTGCAGCGAAGGGAAGATCTTCTTGTACGCGAGGTCCCCGGTAGCACCGAAGAAAACCAGCGCGTCCGAATGCGGTTCGCTCATCGGGAGTTCACCTTGCGCACGGCTACTTGGCGGCGGGCTTCTCGAGGTGGCCGCCGAACTCGTAGCGCATCGCGGAAAGCAACTTGTTCTGGAAATCGGCCTCACCGCGCGAGCTGAATCGTTCGTAGAGCGCCGTCGTGAGTACGGGTGTCGGGACGCACTCGTCGATGCCGGCCTTGATCGTCCAACGGCCTTCGCCGGAATCGGAAACGCGACCGGAAAACCGCGCGAGTGCCGGATCCTGGAGCAGCGCCGTTGCGATGAGGTCGAGCAACCACGACGTGATGACGCTGCCACGGCGCCAAACTTCCGTGATCTCCGGCAGGTTCAAGTCGTACTGGTAGTGTTCAGGATCTCGCAGCGGTGTCGTCTCGGAATCGGCGGCGGACATCTGTTTGCCGACGTTGGCCGCGCGCAATACGCCCAGGCCCTCGGCGTATGCAGCCATGATGCCGTATTCGATGCCGTTGTGGACCATCTTGACGAAGTGCCCGGCGCCGCTCGGACCGCAGTGCAGGTAGCCGTGCTCGGATGTACCGCCAGCCTCCTCGCGACCCGGGGTACGCTCGATTTTGCCGGTGCCCGGCGCAAGCGTTTCAAAAATTGGGCTAAGACGACTGACGCTTGCCGTCTCGCCGCCGATCATCATGCAATAGCCGCGCTCAAGCCCCCAGACGCCGCCGCTCGTCCCGACGTCGACGTAATGGATGCCTTTGGGCGCAAGTTCCTTCGCGCGGCGGATGTCGTCGACGTAATACGAATTACCGCCGTCGATCAGAACGTCGTCGGCGTCCAGTTGTGGCACAAGGTCGGCAATCGTCTTGTCGACCACGGCCGCTGGCACCATCAGCCAGACAACACGCGGCCTCACGAGCTTCGCGGCGAATTCCCCAAGCGACGCGGTGCCGACGGCGTTTTCCCGCGCGAGCTCTGCCACAGCCTTGGGCGACATATCAAAGACGACGCAATGATGCCCGCCCCGCATGAGCCTTCGCACCATGTTCGCGCCCATTCGGCCAAGGCCGATCATTCCTAACTGCATGACGGACTCCTCCCATTGCAATTGCAAGCCACCTCGGCGTGGGGGTTCTCCCAAATCCGGAAGCCACCGAGAAAGGCGCTCGAGTTGTCAACCAGCCGGCAATCCGGAGGCAAATCGCCAAGTAGCGCCGCGTTGCCTCCCCCGATCACGACCTCATCCGGCTCCAGAGCCACGCGCAGGCGAACAACGACGTCGTTTACACACTCGCGCCACTTCTTCTTGCCCAGCTTGGTAAGGCCCCGCAGCCCGACGTAGTCCTCGTAGGTCTTTTTTCGATATGGGAGGTGGCTGAGTTCCATCGGTTCAACGATGCCGCCGACAATAAGCGCCGAGCCCAGGCCCGTTCCAAGCCCCAGAAAGAGCATGTTGCCACCCCGATAGCTGCCGAGCGCCTGCATCGCCGCGTCGTTGATCATTTTGACCGGCCGTCCGAATGCACCGGCGTAGTCGAACCCGACCCACCCGGCCGCCAGATTGTGCGGCTCAGCGACCGGGCGATTGCGCAGTACCGGTCCGGGGTACCCGACGCTCACGACGTCACACGTCCAACCTCGCGCGAGCTTCTTGACGCCGGCGACCATTTGTTCCGCGGTAAGCGAGGGACCGGAGAGAAATTCCCGCTTGGCACGCCGTCCCGTTGCGAGGATCTTGACGTGGGTACCGCCAACATCAACGACGAGCACTTTCATAGAGGGCCTAGTGTCGTTCCTTGGCAAGAAGTCGCTCTCCTGTCGTGGGCGTACGCCGCTTCCTTGCCGCGCGAATCAACCCGTTTTCTCCAGCGCGGCGCTCTTCGAGGCCGTTACGGCCAACAAATCGTTCCACGATTTGACGAACGCATCTGCCCCTTCGTCCTGCAGCCTCACGGCGAGCGCGTCGACATCGATCCCGGCGTTCTCGAACCGGCCAAGCACCGCTTCGCAGTCTCCGCCGTCCGCTGGCATTGGTTCCCCCACTTCGCCGTGGTCGGCAAAGGCTCTCAACGTGCCTTCGGGCATGGTGTTGACCGTTTGCGGTGCCGCCAGTGCCTTGACGTACAGGATATCGGACGCCTTCGGATCCTTCGTTCCCGTGCTTGCCAGCAGCAGGCGCTGCGGCCGTGCGCCCGCATTCATCGCGCGCAGGTAGCGCGGCGTAGCGATCAGGTCACAGTATGCCTTGTACGTACGCCGCGCCACGGCGATGCCGAGCTGGTTGATCAGCGAATCGGGCACCTTGCCCATCACGGCGACGTCCCACCGGCTGACGAAAAGCGACGCGACCGAGGTGACGCTCGGCGCAAGCCCTTCGGCAATGCGGCGCTCGATGCCGCGCAGATAAGCCTCCGCCGCCGCAATATATTGCTCAGGCGAAAACAGCAGCGTCACATTTATCGAAACACCGGCAAAGATTGCCTCCTCGATTGCCCGAAGACCTTCGACAGTTCCCGGAATCTTGATCAACAGGTTCGGCCGCCCAGCGCGCGCGGCTAGTTCCTTGGCCTGGGCAAGCGTGGCCTTGGCATCATGCGCAAGCAGCGGCGAGACCTCGAGCGACACGAACCCGTCGACGCCGCAAGTCCGCTCATAGGTCGCACGCAACAGGTCCGCGGCCCGCGTGATGTCCTCCAGCGCCAGATCGAAAAACAGCTCCTCGTGTGACCGGGCCCGTCGCCTCTTATCACGAATGGCCGCATCGTAGGCGGCGCCGCTCTTGAGCGCACTGTCGAAAATTGTGGGATTCGAAGTGAGCCCGGTAACCGACATCTCGTCAATGTAGCGCTTGAGCGTTCCAGTTGTCAGCAGGTCACGGGTAATGTTGTCGAGCCAGATGCTCTGGCCTAACTCGTGGAGTTTTTGCGTCGCTTTCATCGCGCGGCCTACGAAATTGCCAGTACGGCGTGAATGGACGGCGGCACACCAAGGTTGGCGCCCGCTGAAGCGTTGGTCACATTGCGCTTCAATCAGTCCCGATTTTCAATGCGTCGCTCGATTGTTGACTTCTTTTAAATCATACGCCGGCCACGCCGCAGATCCGCGCTGCCGATGCAGTATCGTCTTGCATTGTCATTGGCGCGTACAAGGGCAATACGATGCTATACCCTGTATGGGTGACGCGTTGACCGGCACGGCGACCCTGACAGCAGTGTCAAAATTTGGCCGGAGAACGTCGAGATCCAGGCAACGCGAACTTCTCAACGACTGTTGCCGCGACGCTGTGGCGACGGGGTGCGGATGTGACTGAAGAAGAAAAACGGCTTGCGGCGTCCCGCGCGGGCACGCAAGCGTGGCGCCGTTGGGGTCCGTACCTAAGCGAACGGCAGTGGGGAACCGTGCGCGAGGATTACAGCGCCGACGGCACCGCTTGGGAATATCTTCCGCACGACAGCGCGCGCTCGCGCGCCTATCGCTGGGGCGAGGACGGCATTGCCGGCATCTGCGACGACCGCCAGCTGCTTTGCTTCGCGCTCGCGCTGTGGAACGGCGCCGATCCGATTCTCAAGGAACGGATGTTCGGGCTTAGCGGCAACGAGGGCAACCACGGCGAGGACGTCAAGGAGTACTACTTTTACCTGGACAACGTACCCAGCCACGCGTACATGAAACTCCTTTACAAGTATCCGCAGCGGGCATTTCCCTACGCCCAGCTGGAGGCCGAGAATCGCCGACGTGGCCGACAGGCGCCGGAGTACGAGTTGCTTGATACGGGCATTTTCGACGATGACCGATATTTCGACGTGTTCGTCGAGTATGCAAAGGCCGCGCCCGATGACGTCCTAATCCGGATAACCGCCGTCAACCGGGGGCCCGAGGTCGCGACATTGCATCTGTTGCCGACGCTTTGGTTCAAGAATGACTGGTCGTGGTACCTGGATCGGCCTAAGCCGCATATCGACGTGGCACGCGTCGATGGCGAGCGTTTCGTGCTCAAGACAGCGCATCGACTGCTCGAGCCGTACTGGCTCCACGGCGAGGTGCCGGACGAGCTGCTGTTCACGGAAAATGAAACCAATTACGAGCGCCTCTTTGGTGTTCCGAACGCATCGCCGTTCGTGAAGGACGCGTTTCATTCACATGTCGTCGATGGGCGTCCTGACGCCGTACGCCCCGGGCAAAGCGGGACCAAGGCCGCGGCGCATTACGTGCGTGCGATTGCGGGCGGCGAGAGCACCGTCATCCGGCTGCGCCTTTGCACCGCTGCGGATCCGGCTGCGCCGGCCGCAGGCGAGTTCGATTCCACGCTCGAGCTGCGACGACGCGAGGCCGACGAATTCTATGCCCGGATCACGCCGTTCGCGCTTCCCGACGACATGCGCAACATCCAGCGGCAGGCGTTCGCTGGAATGCTGTGGTCGAAGCAATACTACCGCTACATGGTCGTTCGATGGCTTAGTGGCGATCCGGCCGGGCCGAAACCGCCGGAGGCGCGCAAGCGCGGACGCAATCATGGCTGGTGGCATCTGGCCGCGGGTGACGTGCTCTCGATGCCGGATAAGTGGGAGTACCCGTGGTTCGCGGCGTGGGATCTGGCGTTCCATGTCGTAACGTTCGCAATGATCGATCCGGATTTCGCGAAGGAGCAGCTGCTGCTGTTGACGCGCGAGTGGTATATGCATCCGAACGGACAGATCCCCGCGTACGAGTGGGCGTTCGGCGATGTCAATCCGCCGGTGCACGCCTGGGCAGCGATTCGCGTGGCTCAGATCGAGGAAAAGATGTACGGTCGGAAGGACCGGGCGTTTCTCGAGCGAATCTTTCAGAAGCTTGTGATCAATTTCACCTGGTGGGTCAACCGCAAGGACGCTGAAGGCAACAACATCTTTGAAGGTGGTTTCCTCGGACTCGACAACATCGGTGTGCTGGATCGCTCGTCGGGATTGCCATCCGGAGGCCAGCTCAAGCAGGCCGATGGGACGAGCTGGATGGCGACGTATTGCCTGAATCTTCTCACCATAGCGCTCGCCCTGGCGGAGGAGGATCATGTCTACGAGGATCTCGCCACCAAATTTTTCGAGCACTTTGTCTACATTGGCGCCGCGGTCAATCGCATGGGCGGGCGCAGGGGCGGTTTGTGGCACGAGGCCGAGGGCTTTTATTTCGATGAGTTGAAACTGCCGGATGGACGCTCCATTCCGATCATGGCGCAGACGATCGCCGGCCTGATACCGGCTATGGCGATTGCGATCGGCGATCGCGCAAATATTCGGCGCTTTGCGGATTTTGGTCGGCGTGTTCGCTGGTTCAACCAGTATCGGCCGGATCTGCTGCAGGGCCTTGCGGACGTTACCCACGTCGGGATCGAGGACCGCTTCCGCCTTGCGCTCGTGGATTCGCACAAGCTCGAGCGCATCCTCGCGCACGTGCTCGACCCCGACGGGATGCTGAGCCCCTACGGCGTGCGATCGGTGTCGAAGCGCCACGCCGCGCAGCCGTTCGTCCTGCAACTTGACGGGCATCAGTTCATACTCGATTACGAACCGGGAGAGTCAACGAGCGGGCTATTCGGCGGCAATTCCAACTGGCGAGGACCTGTTTGGTTTCCCTTGAATTTTCTGTTGATCGAAGCGCTGCAGAAGCACCATTACTTCCTCGGTGACGCCCTCAAAGTCCAGTTGCCGCAGGGATCGGGAACGCAAGCCACGCTGTGGGATGTCACAACCGATTTGTCGTACCGGCTAATCAGTATTTTCCTGAAGGACAAGTCCGGACGCCGGCCGGTGTATGGCAACCGCGAGAAGTTCCAGACCGACCCCCACTGGCGCGACCTCATCCTGTTCTACGAGTACTTCCATGGCGAGAACGGCGCGGGGCTCGGGGCCAGCCATCAGACTGGCTGGACCGGGGTCGTCGCCAAGCTCATTCAACAATACGGGGAATACGCCCTGCAAGGTAAGCCGCCCAGTCTGGTCGACGGTGGCGAGTTGTTCCTCAAAGAGCCGGATCCGTGAACGAGCGTGCCCCCGAGGATGCCGAATGGCTTGAGAGCGACGAGCTGGGCGGGTTTGCCTCCGGCACGGTCGGCGGCATCCGCACCCGGCGCTATCACGCCCTGCTGCTGGCCCCCCGGCACCCGCCTGCTGACCGAGTGGCATTGGTGAACGGTGTGGAATCGTGGATCGAGATCGGGCTCGACAGGGTTCCACTTAGCACGCACCGATACGCGCCCGATGTCATCTATCCGCGCGGCATCGACGGGCTCGTCGACTTCGCCCGCGATCCCTGGCCACAATGGACGTTTTGCGTCGCGAGCGGCGTTTACATCGTTCATGAGATCGTCGTCGATCGCTCCGACGGCACAGTGCTGCTCACGTGGCGAATGACCGGAGACGCTTGCGCCACGACACTTTCCGTGCGGCCGCTGCTCTCCGGGCGCAGCTTCCACGCGCTGACAAAGGAGAATCCGGCGTTCGACTTCACGGCACAGATCGTCGATGGAAACGCGACATGGCGGCCCTATGCCGGTCTTCCCGGCGTCGCCGCTCTGACAAACGGGCACTATACGCAGGAGCCCACGTGGTATCGAAATTTTCTTTATCGCGAGGAAGCCGAACGCGGACTGGAGTGCATCGAAGATCTGGCTGCTCCCGGGACATTTCGCTTCTCCCTCGACAAAACCGATGCAGTGCTCGTGCTGCGGGCCGCGGACAACGCGGGGGGCAATGCAGTGGCGATTGCGGCGCAGATCCGCGCTCGTGAGGCGCGGCGACGCAAGGCGCTTGCACCGCTCGACCGGGCGGCGGAGGCCTACATCATTCGTCGTGGCACGGGGCATTCCATCATTGCCGGCTATCCGTGGTTCACGGACTGGGGGCGCGATACCTTCATTGCAATGCGCGGTCTTGTCCTCGGACGCCGCTGCTTCGATATCGCAGCGTCGATATTGGAAACCTGGGCCGGTACGGTCTCCCAGGGGATGGTGCCGAATCGCTTTCCCGATAATGGGGAGACGCCAGAGTTCAATTCGGTCGACGCCTCGCTCTGGTTTGTGGTCGTCGTGTATGAATACCTTACTATGGCGCGGCCCCCGCCCGAATTTCGCGAACGACTTCTCGGCGCTGCGACGGCGATACTCGAAAGCTATGCGGCGGGGACTCGCTTCGGCATACGCATGGACGTCGATGGCTTGCTCGCGTGCGGAGTACCGGGGTCGCAGCTTACGTGGATGGACGCCAAGGTTGGCAACCGCGTCATCACGCCGCGTATCGGCAAGCCGGTGGAGGTTCAGGCATTGTGGATTAACGCGCTGCGCTGCGCGGGCCCGCATTTTTTTAAGACGGCCGATCGGGCATGTGCGGCCTTCGAAAAGCGCTACTGGAACGAGAGAGCAATGTGCCTCTACGACGTCGTCGATGTCGACCACGTTGCCGGCCGCCTCGATGCAAGCGTCCGCCCGAATCAGATCCTGGCCGTAGGCGGCCTGCCCTTTCCGATCGTATCGGGCAGCATCGCGGCCGCCGTCGTGAAAACCGTCGAACGCGAACTGTTGACGCCGATGGGCCTGCGCTCGTTGGCGCCCAATGATCCGGCGTATCGTCCACGCTATGAAGGTGGGATCGCCGAACGTGACGCTGCCTACCATCAAGGCACGGTCTGGCCCTGGCTTATCGGTCCGTTCGTCGACGCATGGCTCATCGTCAACGGCGACGACCGCGCGCGCCGCGCCGAGGCGCGCCACAGGTTTCTCGCGCCGCTGCTCGATCACTTGCGCGTTGCTGGACTCGGCCACGTTTGCGAAATAGCCGACGGCGACCCGCCGCATGCGCCGCGCGGCTGCCCATTTCAGGCCTGGTCGCTGGGAGAATTGCTGCGCGCGCTGGCGCGCACAGCGTCGCCGGACGTGCCGACGCCGCAGCCGTGAATGCAATTGCCGAAACACGCGCCTGGCCAGAACGCCCGCGGGAGAACGTCCGTCAAGCGTGGGCAGGATCGAATCGACCCAAGGCGCGTCCCCTCGTATCGATTGCGGGCAGTTGAACGCCCAGGTGGCGTCACCCATTGCGAATTGGCCACTATTGCGTGACACACATAGAACGGTAGGAAATGCTTCGCCCCCGGAATTTCTCGCGCAAACTGCCTGCGCAGGCCATCCCAGATACGCACTTTGCCGTCTCGATGGCCCGCAATGAGGCACCTGCCCCGGCCAGGCAACCAAGCCGGGCGGCGCCTGCGCTGCGTTGTCAGCCGCCGAGCAGGCTGTCGTCGCCGGCAAACAGGGCCTTGAGCAGCTTGCGTTCCCGGCCGACAACCAAGTCCAGGAAATCGGTGGCGCCACCCATCTTGACGAAGGCCGTGTAACCGCGTTGCAGGAAGTCCTGGAGTACGCCGAGGCCGGCAAGGTGCGCTGGCCAGTGCATCATCGCTAGGGTCGTCCCGGCGAACGGTTGGAGGACGAGGCGATCGAGCGACGCACCGAGACCCTCGATGATATGAATCTGCCGCTCGCGATCGGCGCGGCGGTCGACGGCGCGATACGCGGCCGCGTAGCTCGCCGCCGTGAGCTTGCCGGACTTTGCCCCGAGTGCCGTCGCCATTGCGAAATCGAGATCTTCGGACAGGGTCTCCAACTCGATGGCCTCCGCCACGGTCTCGAGACCGGCGGCGGGCAGCAGCCGCGTCATCGCCGGCACGACCCGCCTGACATTGGCGTCGAGCTTGGTGAGGTCCTCGGCGCCGTAGAGATCGGTCAGAAAGAAAGTGGCAGCGAGCCCCATGCGCGGACTTGCGAGCAGGTCGGCATGGGTGCGGGCGAGCCGCGCAGCCTGCCAGGCGCGCAGGCGCTCTCGGGCCGCTTCGAGCTTGGGGTCGCCTCCGGCAGCGGCACGAAGCGCTGCGGCGCGGTCGAGCTGTTGCGTCAGTCGCTCGACTACGTCCTCTCGGTCTTTCATGAAGGTCCACCCGCGCCAAGCGCAAATGCCGCCGCTACCCGAGCGCCACGCCCCTGTGTCCGATCCGAGCGCGGCGCCGAAACGCCAAGTTCCAACCCGGGAACCATCACATCGCCCGAAATCCACGGATCGTCCGGTGCGTTGATTGCAAGGTTCGGGAGCTGCGCCGTCGGCGGGCGATCACACCAAGTCAAGCGGCCGCGTGTTCCATGGCAAGCGTACGGCGCGCTTTGAGACGTACGCCGCGCGTTGCAACCGCTATGATGGGGTCGGCGAGGGTTTCATGCAAATTGCTGCGCCTTGGCCCAAGAATCCGTTGCGTGACACGAATCGGGAGTCTTGCTGGCATCGACAGCGTTAACCGGGGCGAGGTGCTGATCGATCGATGAATTTCGCCGCCGGCCGTAACGGTCTGAACAAAAAGGACGATCCCCCTATGACGAAGCCAGTCGCGGACTCAAGAGCGCGGAAAACGTCACACAGCGAACCCATGGACCCGGTCGATATCACATGGCTGCGCATGGATCGACCGGCCAATCTGATGATTATCGTCGGCGTGCTGACCCTTGCTGGGCCGGTGGACATCAAGCGGCTTGAAGCTACGATCGCCACGCGGATTCTCACGTTTTCCCGGTTCCGACAGCGGGTTGAGACCCGCGCCGGCAGTTTCTGGTGGTGCGACGATCCGCATTTCGACCTCACGCACCACATTAAGCGCGCGCGCCTCCCGGGCGCCGCCAGCAAGCCCGAGCTCCAGCGCTTCGTGGCCGAGCTTGCGGGGCGGTCGCTCGACCGCGCGCACCCGCTCTGGGAATACCATATCGTCGAGGATTACGAGGGCGGCGCCGCCGTGGTCATGCGGATCCATCACGCCATCGCGGATGGCATCGCGCTCGTCAACGTCTTGCTGTCACTGACCGACGACCGGCCCGATGCGCCCATCGCGAGGCGCAAGGACAACGTCCACAAAGAGCCGGGCGCCGGCGTCGCATGGGAGGACATGTTCGGAATGGCGGGCCGTCTGGTCGGCACCGGATTGCGGGTGTCCGACGATGTCTGGAAGGCCTCGCTCGAGGTCGCGGCGCATCCGACCCGGGCGTTTGATTACCTTCGTCAAGGCACGGGGGTAGCGGCCGAGCTCGCCTATCTGTTACTAATGCCCATGGACACCACGACCCGCCTCAAGGGGGTGCCGCTTGGCGACAAACGGGTGGCCTGGGCCGATCCGATCCCGCTGCCCGAAGTGAAGGCGGTGAGCCGGGCGCTCGGCTGCTCGGTGAACGATATGCTGCTTGCGGCCGTCGCCGGAGCCATCAAAGGATATCTGGAAGAAAAAGGCGACCACACCGCTGGCGTCGAACTACGGGCGCTGGTGCCCATAAATCTTCGTCCCCCCGGCAGCGGCCTGGAGTTGGGAAACCGGTTCGGAATCATAGCCGTCGAGTTACCGGTCGGCTTCGCAAGCCCGCTTGAGCGGCTCTACGAGGTCCGGCGCCGCATGGAGGCGCTCAAGACCTCGTATGAGCCGTCGGTGACCATGGGACTTTTTGCCGGACTAGGCTATGCACCGAAGCTCATCCAGGACAAGCTGTTCGATCTGCTGCTTAGTCGCGCCACTGCGGTGATGACCAACGTGCCGGGACCTCAGCACCCGCTCTATCTGGCGGGCTCAGAGGTCGAACAGGCGATTTTCTGGGTGCCGCAGTCCGGCAACATCGGGATGGGCGTGTCAATCCTCTCGTTCAACGGCAAGGTTCATTTCGGGCTCATCACCGATGCCGCCCTCGTGCCCGATCCGGAGGCAATCATCTCGCGGTTCGTGCCGGAGTTCGAACGCTTGCTCTACTTCGTTCTGATGGGGGCCTGGGGCCAGGGACTTCCATCGGATGCCGGGCGTGCGTCCGTTGCCTCGGGCCGCGAAACCCGCGCAAAGCGCGCCGTCCGCGCGCACCGTCCCGCCAAAAGCCCCCGAACTTCCACCTGATCAATCTTCGAGCTCAGATTTCGCAAGCTCGGCATCAAAGCGCTCCATTGCATCGGCGGCCGGACAGGCGGCTGCCTCCTTGTAGAGGCTCGTCGCGCGCGCGAGCTTAGCCTGGCCAAACAGCATGGCGAGCCCGTTGGCAAATTCGACGCGAGCGATTGCCGAATGCGGATTGAGCTTGAGCGCGGTTTCAAAATGCTTGACCGCCTCGTCGCGGCTTGCCCCATAGGTCAGGCCGCCGAGGATGGCGCCCACCTTGTTGATGATTTCGGCGTGATAGGTGCCCATTGCGATATGCGCGTCGGCATGGCGCGGTTCCAGGCGGATCGCCTGCTCCAGGCTGGTTCTGACCTTGCCGCCCAGGCCCTGCTCCAGCGCCTTCAGGACCGAAATCCCCTGGCTGTAGCGGCCGAGCGCTTGGCCATGGAAATACCAGGCGTTGACCACTGGCTTGGCGCGGGTGAAGACCGACTCGGCCCGCTCGGCCGTTTGCAGGAACAGCGCGAGCTTGGCGCTCTCGCTGGTCTCCAGATAGGTCGCATAGATGTTGGCCGCCTTGTTGGCGACGCCGTATCCGAGCGGGCCAACTGCGACGCCGAGCTCGACGGCACGGCCGAAATCGCCACGGTGATAGGCGCGCCAGGCATCCTCGAGCTCGGCGGCCGCCTGCTCGAGCGACCCCGGGGGCGCGAACTCCGGACATAGTTCGACCAGCTTGCGCAGCTCGGCTAGCGCCGGATACGGTTCCCGATCACCCTGATGCAGGCGAGACCAATGCGCCTTCAGGCGGGTGCCTGCATATTCGTACGCCTTATCCGCATACGGAAATGGCTTCCAACGGGTCTTCGCCATCGCTCCGCCCTCAACCAGCCGGCCGTTCGCGTACCGGGGCCGCGCAGGTCTTCAACAGACTTTCGAGACGGTCGAGCGTCTTATCGAGCTCGACCGCGGTCAACCCCAGCTTGTCGACGCGGCGGCGATCTACCCGGTGGCCTCGAACCAATAGGGTGCGCTGTTCGTCAGCGAGCACCTTGGCGTTGATACTGATGCCGTGACGGCCAAGGACATCGCGTAGCTCGCTACGACGGCGCCGCAGGTCATCCCGCGTCCTCTGGTAGGCGTGCTCGCACAAACGCCGTCGGTCGGAGTAACTGAAAACATTGGTAAAGAACATCTCAACATCGTCGCGATCCGGTTGGAACAGCACCACGTCCGCGTCCGGGTAGTCCTTGCGGTAGCGCTCCATCCCGACCTGCATACGCGAATACATGACGGTGCGTAGCGTTTGCGACATGATCGAGGGTAGCCCACCTTGAACGATGGATACCTCCTTCCGGTGCGTCCGGCTCGCCGCCAGGCGGGCGTCGAATGGTACAAGCGGATTGACGCAGAGCAGCAGCTTTGCACCCTCCCGCAGTGCCACCGACGCATGCAAAGTCTTGTTCAAGGCTCCGTCCACATAAAATCGGCCGCCGATCTCCACCGGCGGGAACAGGCCGGGCAGCGCCGCACTTGCCTGGACCGCGCGCGCAATCGGCACATCGTCCCAACCGGGGGCCCCGAACGGAACCGATGCCCCGGTGTCGATGTCCGTCGCCACCAAGAACAGCTTATGCTTGAGCTTACGAAAATCATTGGTTCGCTTCGGTCCCGAGAGCAACTGCGTAAGATACGCACCGACCCCGGCATTGTCGAAGACTCCAACGGGAAGCGCCCGTGCGAGTCGTCCAAAGGATTCGAAGAATCCCCTCGATCGTCCGCGTGCCAGATAGTTGCGGGCGGCCGAGGCGAGCAAATCCGGAACCGAAGCGAGCCGGCTCGCATATTCGCCAAGAGCCGGCCGCAACAGCAGGTCCGGCTCGAACGGATCGTCAGCGGCGTCACTCTCGATGAACATCTCATGCATCGACTTCGGAGACAATCCGTTCGCCAGACCGGCGACGATGAAGCCACCGGAACTCACGCCCACGTAAACGCCGCAGTCGGTCGGATCGAACCCGTCCAGTGCCTCGCCGATCGCCGCCAGGGCGCCTATCTCATAGATCGCGCCCAACGGCCCGCCACCGGCCAGAGCGATCCCTCGACATGGATGCGTTACCACCACTGCCGCCTCTCGGGCTAAAGTGCCAGGCCAAGTACGTTCCCCGTTCCACCGAACCGGGGCTCGCCAGCGGTCGCGGCACTATCGCTTCGAAGGGTTCAGGTACGCTTGCTCGCGCCCCGACCTCGTGCCGGGCGTGCGCGTCCTGGCCCCTGCATTGTTTCCGAGAGCTTCTTGGTGACAGCGGTTAGTTCGGCGACGCGATTCGACAGCGTATCGAGATCCTTCCTGGTCGGGACGTTCAAAGTGTGGAGCGCTCGGGCCACGCGATCCTCAAAGACGCGCTCCAGCTGGACCCAAGAGAGCTGATCCCAAGACTTGGAGGCCTTGGCCTTGATCTCGCCAAACGCGTCCTGGGCGCTTTTCTTGGCCTGCTTCTGAATCGTCTCGCCTTCCTCGACCAGCAGGTCAAAAATTTTCGTCCCTTCCTTTTGGGCCTTGGCAAAAGCCCCCACCCCGGCCAGCCAGATCTGGTTTGCCGACTCCCGAATCCCCGCCGCCAGCTGGCCCTCCCCGCCTGCCTGCGCCAATTCCTTCAATTTCCTGGGCATGTTACTTTCTCCTTTCGCTAATGAAACCTCTCATTTTCAGAATGAACATTCTCCAACGCCCTCCGCGGCGCCAGGTTGATCGATATCAACGCCGGCCATGCGGACAACCGTAAGCTGATACCGGTCTTATGTTGCAGTGTATATGGTTGGCGTTGCCGTGTATTCGCCTCGGCCGTGGGCTGCGACACTGGGACGTTGAGGCGTCGCGTTGATTCCGGAGCGCCGAATATGATCTACTTTGTCACCGGCGCGAGCGGATTCATCGGCAAGCGGCTAGTGCGCAATCTTCTGGCGCGCTCCGATGCTACCGTTTATTTCCTGGTGCGCAATCCTGCCGCCGATCGGCTGGATGCTCTTCGGCGTTTTTGGGGCGCGGATGCGCATCGCGCGATCGCAGTCGCCGGCGACCTTACTACGTCAGGGCTGTCCGTGGCGAGCGACGATCTGAACGCGCTCGACGGAGTGGTTGATCACGTGTTCCATCTTGGGGCGATCTATGCACTCGACGCCGATCCCGAGAAGGAAATGACGACGAACGTCGAGGGCACACGCAATGCGGTGCGCTTCGCCGAGCAGATCCGCGCCAAGCGATTTCATCACGTAAGTTCGATTGCGGCTGCCGGGCTCTACGAAGGCGTGTTTCGCGAAGACATGTTCGAGGAAGCCGAGAATCTAGCTCACCCCTACTTCGCTAGCAAGCACGAGTCCGAGAAGGTGGTCCGCAACGAATGCACGCTGCCCTGGCGTATCTACCGGCCCGGCATCGTGGTCGGGGATTCTCGCGACGGCGAGATGGACAAGATCGATGGGCCATACTACTTTTTCAAGCTGATTCAGAAGATGCGCCGGCTGCTGCCGCCCTGGATGCCGAACATCGGGCTGGAGGGCGGTCGGATCAATTTAGTTCCAGTCAATTTCGTCGCCTGCGCCCTGGACCATCTGGCCCACCTCGACGGTCAGGACGGTTGCTGCTTTCACCTGACCGATCCGCACCCGCGTCGCGTCGGCGACATTCTCAACATTTTTGCCCGCGCGGCCCACGCGCCGGACATGACGATCCGCATCAACGCGGCGCTCCTTAATATCGTTCCGCGCGGCGTCCTGCGGAGTCTCATGGCGCTCACCCCGATCCGGCGCATCCGCAAGGCAATCATGAACGATCTTGGTCTGCCGGACGATATCCTCACGTTCGTCAACTATCCCACGCGGTTCGATTGTCGCGAGGCGCAACGCCTTCTTGCGCCCGCCGGGATCTCGGTGCCGCCACTGGAGGACTACGCTTGGCGGCTATGGGACTACTGGGAGCGCTACCTCGATCCGGATCTATTTGTCGACCGCTCTTTGCGGGGCCGCGTCGCCCGCCGAGTCGTGCTCATCTCCGGCGGATCTTCGGGGATCGGCCTGGCAGCTGCGCTCAAGCTTGCGGCGGCTGGCAGTACAACCATCATTGCGGCGCGCGATCCCGAGAAGCTTGCGTCTGCCCAACAGGAGGCCGCCCGCCGCGGGCTGCGACTCGTCACTCGCGTGGCGGACATTACTGATCCGTCGCAATGCGACGCGCTCGTCCGGTGGATCGATCAGGAGCACGGCGGCGTCGACATTCTCGTCAACAACGCCGGCCGATCAATCCGTCGCGCGATCGAAAGCTCGTTCGACCGGCTGCATGATTTCGAACGCACCATGCAGGTCAACTATTTCGGCGCGCTCCGGCTCACCATGGCGGTGCTGCCCGGGATGGTCAGGAAGCGCAGTGGCCATGTGATCAACATATCCTCGATCGGAACTCTCACCAACCTGCCGCGATTCTCGGCCTACTTGGCCTCTAAGGCCGCACTCGAGGCATGGACCCGCTGCGCGGCCTCCGAGTTCCTTGACCAGGGCGTTGAGTTCACCACGATTAACATGCCGCTCGTGCGCACCGCCATGATCGCTCCGACGAAATTTTACGAGCAGGTGCCAACGCTTAGCCCCGAGGAGGCCGCGGAATTCGTCGTCGACGCCGTCATCCGCCGGCCGGCGCGTATTGCAACGCGTCTTGGCATCTTCGGCCAGTTTGTGAATGCGGTCGCTCCGCGCACCGGGCAGATCATCATGAACACCAGCTTCCGGATGTTTCCGGATTCGGCCGCGGCCCGCGGCGAAACTTCGGCAACAGAGCAGCCCACGGCCGACCAGATTGCGTTCGCCCAATTGCTGCGCGGCATGCATTTGTAGACTATGCCGTCGTTGTTCCTGCCCGCCACGGATATACGACGGTGACCGTGGCACTGATTTTCAGCGGCGCGTGAGTTCGGCTTCGAGGCGGGCAAGCACCGTTGGCGAGAACACCATCGCCATGTGGCCGAGTCCGTTCAGCATCGTCTCGCGTGCGCCGGGGAGCCGGCTGGTGTGCGGCGGCGCTAGGATCTCGTCGTCGAGGGTCCAGATGCTCGCTATCGAGACTGACGGCGATGGTCCGGCGTTCAGGCATCGCAGCCATTCGCTGTCTGGCTGCATCTCGCGAGCGTTGCGGCCGCAGCCGAGTCGCGCGACCTGCGTGCCGTGATGAGGCGCGGCGAGTGTCACCAGGCCGGCCACGCGAGCCACGCCTTGCTGCTGCAGATAGGCGCGAGACACCAAGCCACCCATGCTGTGGGTCACGAGCACGACCTTCTCGGCGCCGGTCTCCGCCAGCAGCGCGTCAACGCGCTCGCTGAGCCGCGCGGTAAGCTGGTCGAGCCCCGCCAGAGGAGGTTCAAGGTTGATCGTCGCGACCACGAATTGCCGAGCGCGAAGGCCTCGCCGCAGCCACCACCACAAGCCGCGATTGCACAGATAACCATGAACCAGCAGGACAGGGATGCGCCCTGGGGCAACCGCGCCCACCGCGTCTTTGCCCATCCACCAGCGCTCGAATGGCTGGATGACGACGAAGGTGGTGAATAGGGCCAGTAGTTCGCCGACGGTGCAGCGCCACGTACGCGCGCGGGCAGCCCCGCCTAAGGGCCGGAATCTCGCTGCGTATCGACGCAGGACGGCGTAGGCCACAATTACGACACAGGCGTTGAGCAAGAGGAGCGCAGCGCACGCCGCCAGCACGATTGCAGGCGTCAAAGTTCCGCTGTCGACCACAACTGCCAGGATCACGAGCAGTACTAAGGCTTCGATAGCAAGACCCCCACAAAGCCGGCGAGACATCATGGAGCTGCACTTATGCGAATCGTCGCTAGCAGCCGCCTCACAGACCCTCGGCGCAGATATGCCCGCTGCCCTCCCTCGGTGACATGCTTTCCGTCCCTGCGACAATGAGACCTATATAACAGCGGCGTCACTGCGCTCTGACGTACGTCAATGTGGCGCCGCAGTGCAGCGATACATTGAAATGGGAATGTTGCGTAAGGTCCATCTGAAGGAAACTCTATGAAGCGAATTTGGCTTCCGAGATACCCGCAGGGCGTTCCATTCGATGTCGATGTCGCGGCCTACCGCAGCATCTGCGAGGTGTTCGAGATGAGCGCCGCGAAGTTCGGGCCACGCAGCGCATTCGTCAACATGGGAACCGCTATCAGCTATTCCGAAATGGACCGGCTGTCGCGCGACTTCGCGGCCTATCTGCAATCGGTGTTGAAGCTGCCACGAGGCGCGCGCCTCGCGCTGATGATGCCGAACGTACTGCAATATCCGATCGCGCTGTTTGGCGCCCTGCGGGCCGGCTACACCGCGGTGAATTGCAACCCGCTCTACACCGCCAGGGAGCTGCAGCATCAACTCGAGGACTCTGGAGCGGAAGCCATCGTGGTGGTGGAAAACTTCGCCTGGGTCGTGGAGCAGGTGATTGATTCGACCAAGGTCAAGCACGTGGTAGTCACCGGCCTCGGTGACATGCTTAGATTTCCTACAGGCCTAATGGTCAATTCCATCGTCAAGTTCGCGAAAAAGCTCGTTCCAACCTGGCACATCCCGGGTGCAGTCCAATTCAAAACCGCGCTGCGCCTCGGAGCCAACGCGCCGTTCGAACGTGTCGATGTCGGCCCGGAAGATCTCGCGTTCCTGCAGTATACCGGCGGAACCACCGGAGTGCCCAAGGGCGCGATGCTCAGCCACGGCAACATCGTCGCCAACCTCCAGCAGGCGCATGCTTGGCTTCGACCCGTCCTCGAAGAGGGACGTGAAATCGTAATCACAGCATTACCCCTGTACCATATCTTCGCCTTAACGGCGAACTGCATGATCTTTCTGAAGATCGGCGCGACCAACGTGCTGATCACCAATCCGCGCGACATCCCAGGCTTCGTGAAGGAACTTGCCCGTCACCCGTTCACCGTCATCACCGGCGTGAACACTCTGTTCAACGCCCTCCTGAACAACCCCGATTTCGTCAAACTTGATTTCACGCCGTTGCGGGTGTCGCTAGGGGGCGGCATGGCGCTTCAGAAGGCCGTGGCAGAGAAATGGAAGGGGGTAACTCGTAAGGCACTGATCGAAGCCTACGGCCTCACGGAAACCTCGCCTGGCGTGGCGATGAATCCCCTTGACCTCGCCGATTACAACGGCTCGATCGGGCTGCCTATCCCATCCACCGAAATTGCGATCCGTGACGAAGACGGCCACGATCTAGCGGTCGGCGATGTGGGGGAGCTTTGCGTGCGCGGGCCACAGGTCATGAAAGGCTACTGGAAGCAACCCGCCGAGACTGCCAAGGTGATGACGCGCGACGGGTTCCTTCGCACTGGCGATCTCGCGACCGTCGACGACGCCGGGTTTGTCCGTATCGTCGATCGCAAGAAGGACATGATCATCGTCTCCGGGTTCAAGGTGTTCCCTACCGAGCTAGAAGATGTGCTGGCGATGTGTCCGGGCGTTGTCGAAGCGGGTGCGTTTGGCGTGCCGGATTCGGGATCTGGCCAAGCAGTAAGGGTTGCGGTCGTGAGGAAGGACCCGACGCTGACCGCCCAGGATGTGATCAACCACTGCCGGAAGCATCTGACGGGATACAAGATTCCACGACACGTAGAGTTTCGCGACGAGCTGCCCAAGTCGCCCATCGGTAAGGTGTTGCGACGTGTGCTCGCCGAAAATGCCGAAAAGGTAACGAACTAGAGGCTCAAAGCATCATTGGGCAGAGGCGCTTCACCATATTCGGGGAGCATACCGACACGGAGGCGGTCGGGCGCCATGCGCAGGTTGGCCGAGGCATAGGCGTCGGGCATCGTCAAAGTCGCGCCTTCAACCACTAGAGTACGTGAAGGCGTTGAAGGCATGCAAACGGTGCCGTGGTCCTTTTTGTGCAGCCTGCTACGGGCGGCAGCGAAATCCGCCCCTGACGGGGACCTTTGTCTGGAATGCTGCGTCCTTGGATGCAGCAGGGCCTTTGGAGCCGTTTTTGGGCCAAAACACTCGGGATAGCGATTGCAGGAATCCGGCCAGAGCTGCGAGGGCCGAGGCCGCCACAGCACAGCGTCGCCAGCGCCATTACTAGCAAGTGTAAGAGGACAGTAACGGCAGCATCCATGTCTGCGCCGTCGGTCGCTGGAGTCTTCCCATATGCTGCTTGGCCGCCTAGCATGGCGTCGAGGAGGAACGACCATGACATCAGCCGTGCTGAAGGCGATCGATGGTCCCATCGTGACGATAACGCTGAATCGGCCCGAGTGCCGTAACGCGGTCGACGGGCCGACCGCGACCGAGCTGCGGATGGTCTTTGAAGCCTTCGAGGCCGACCCAGCGCTAAGGGTCGCCGTATTGACCGGCAGCAGCGGTCATTTCTGCGCTGGCGCGGATCTCATCGCCATGGCCGACCCGACGATGCGCAACGCGATCGAGCCGACCGGCAGCGCGCACGGCCCGATGGGTCCGACCCGCATGGCGTTTGCCAAACCGGTGATCGCGGCCGTCGAGGGCTATGCGGTCGCCGGTGGGCTGGAATTGGCGCTGATGTGCGATCTTCGCGTGGTCGCCCGCAGCGCAACCTTCGGCGTGTTCTGCCGACGCTGGGGCGTCCCCCTGATCGACGGCGGCACGGTGCGCCTGCCACGCACCATCGGCATGAGTCGTGCGTTGGATCTGATCCTCACCGGCCGCCCGGTGGGCGCCGAGGAGGCCCTGGCCATAGGCCTAGCCAACCGCCTCGCTGATGATGGCATGGCCCTCGCAGCAGCGCAGGCGCTGGCGCTTCAGATCGCCGGTTTTCCGCAGGCCTGTATACGCGCGGATCGCGCGTCGGCGTACATGCAATGGGGCCTGCCTTTGGCCGAGGCCCTGCGCCAGGAGGGAGCGGGGGGCTTTGCGACGCTGGCCGCCGAGGGGCTGGCCGGTGCAGCGCGTTTTGCCAAAGGTGTAGGCCGCCATGGCAAAGAGGAACAGTAGTCCAGGGCACACCTCAGGTGGGTTTGGCCGAGCCCGGCGTGTCGCGGCTGTTTCCTCCAGCAATTTCGTTGCAGCATTCCGCTTTCGCGCAGACGAATCCTTGCGGGAAACTGCCGCAGGCGATCGACTCCCCTCACTCGCTCTGTTCTAAACCAGACCAAGGCGTGCCGCGCAACCCGACGGCGCAAGTTTCATCGACCCGCGCGAACGACCGACTGGCCCAACCGCGCCCGCCCGCAATTAGCTGTGCCTGGGCGCGGCTCGCCGGGCTGGTTTTCCGCAATTCCGTAAAATACGGCAAGCATTTCATTGTGCCTCGCCTGCTGGCCCTGTAGCCTGTGGCGACTACGGGCAAGTTGATCAGCGCCGTCGACGCGGGGTTCGGACCCGAGGCGGGGCGCTCCACTGCGCAGCGGACCCGTGGCCCCCTGGGCTTTGGTACAACAGGATGCTTACCTGTGGCCGACACTGTTCAAGATTACGGGAGGAAATCGAATGTGCGAATTATGTGGCGATGCGCAGCACGCGCCTCGCGTGTCGCGCCGCTTCTTTCTGAGGACCGGCGCGCTCGCAGCGCTTGCGCCGTGGCGCATGGGATTTGCCTTGGCGGCCGAGCCACCGGTGGCAGGTGCGCCACCACCCCCGAACGCGATCACACCTGCGCAGGCGTTGAAACGATTGATGCAAGGCAACGCGCGCTATGTGGCGAACACGCCGAACCAGCGCGACTTCTCGTCGGGCCGCGCCGCCCGCGTGCGGGCCCAGTATCCGATCGCCGCGATCCTGAGCTGCGCCGATTCGCGCGTAGCGCCGGAGTTTGCGTACGACCAGGGGCCGGGCGAACTTTTTGTCGTTCGCGTCGCAGGCAACAGCGTGAGCCTGGACGTTCTGGCGTCGCTCGAATACAGCGTCCAGTTGCTAGGCGTGCCGCTCGTGATGGTGCTTGGCCACAGCGGATGTGGCGCGCTCGAGGCCGCAATCAAGGTGCTGAAGAACAAGGCCGTCCTACCGGGCCATTTGCCCGAGTTTGTCGACGCGTTCAAGCCAGCGGTCATCGCTGCGCAGACGATGCAGTCCGGCGACTTGCTCGACAACGCGATCGCCGAGAACGTGCGCCAGCAGGTGACGCACCTCAAAACCTCGCCGCCGGTCATCCAAAGCCTTTACGCCGACAATAAGATCGACATCGTCGGCGGCGTCTATGACCTCGCCACCGGCAAGATCATGCTCGTCTAGGCGAGAAGTTCCCGCCGACGTCGGCAGTCCCGCCGGCCGCGCGAGTGTCGGCTCCTGACCTATCCCGAAATGCCCTGTTAGCGCCGATCCATCTCAGGAAATCTCCGGATCGTCATCGGAGGGTAGTGTCGTAAGTGCCAGTTCGATGTTCGAGGCAAGGTTGTTTGCATATTTTGCCGCCTCGAATAGCCGAAGCGACTCGTAGTATTTGGCTTTCAGCCGATAGTTATTGATATCGCCCAGCAGAATCTTTCGCGTTTCATCTTTTGTCATCTCTGAACTCCTACGGCTTGGCAAATATGGAAGGACGGAGCGTGAATGCACGATTAGTCCGACCCAAGAGATTTGTCTGCTGGCACATGCTCATTGCTACCGACCAACAAGGCTCGTAACTTCCGTCCGTGTTCCCCGACCTCGTGTTCCATGTCAAACTCTCGTCGGTACCAAAAACGAATGGCCATGTTCGAGGATGCAGAGAGATGGTTGCGAACGACCGCATCCGGCCCTTTGTTGCAAATCTCCCGTGAACTTTCCTCACATGGATTCGTGTAGAGCATAGGCCAACGACGGGGGCAAGGTCGAGATGGTGGGTCATCAGGCAGCTGCGCAAGATCGGCCGTTATGGCCCCTTCGTATCGAAGCCCCTGTCCCCTAGGAGCGCATGCTCGCGCCATTAATCGGTTCCCCGATCCGGACGATCTGCGCAAGCACGGCACACCGCTTCCCAGCCACACCGGGGGCGCCCGTCGATCCGTCCACCTCATCTTGCCGGATAAGGCACGCCATCCTTATGGGCAAAACAGTCGACCTTCGCGTCGAATACCATGTCAATGTCAGGGTAGACGGCAAAATCGTCCGGCATCCGTGTTCCAACCTCAAGGCAAACCGCTGTGGCGCCACCTTTGTTTACGAGATGGTGACCGTTGGGTACGTTCCTGGGGAACGCGGCGCAATCTCCCGCGCGCATGACCTCCTCGCCGTTATCCGTTATGAGCACGACTTCGCCGGATATAACGTAGACAAATTCGTCCTCGGCCGAATGCCAATGGCGTTGACTTGACCATGCCCCAGGCGGCAGCTGCAGGAGATTGACGCCGAACTGGGTCAACTCGCCCGCATCTCCAAGTCGCTGGCGAATTCGGCTGGCGGGCTGCCTATCGAACGGCGCCGGGTAGTTGGAACCCCTGTGCCTTGGAATGGACATCAGATTGAGCTTTGGCATCGACATCGCTCCCAGAACAAATATTGCAAAAGCAAAATCGTCCGCGTGGGCAAAACACCATGCACGGCCTGCAAGACTGCCCGACTTTCGGCAAAAATCCACTGGCCAGCAACGCAGCCGAACCAGCGAACGGCGCCAAGTTTGCGAGCGTAGCGCGCGAATGGGCATCTGTGATCGCCAGACGTGCCCCAAATTGTCAGCACAGAGGAATACGACCGCGCGCTGCGCTTTGCCACGCCGATACCCGAAGGGAACACTCGAAGTGTAGGTCGTCGAACTCAGCTCCGAAGCTGCGAACGGCGCGTGTGGCCTGCAATACGTCGAGTGTTACGCCGAGGGTGCACCGTAGTGCTTCCGGAAAATAGCTCGACACCGCCGCCTGCCGGGTCCATGACTCCGCCGAGTGTTCTGGGTGCCAGCCTGGCTGCCTCGCACCCGTCATCGATGTGGAAGTTGCCGGGGACGAGTCGGCCCCTGTCGGCATCAGGCGGTCAATGGATTGCATGGGGTCGGCGAGATTGAGGCACCAACCTTTCACGAAGTGGCAGCTTTTACGCGAGCAGGCGCGCAAACGTGGAGCGCAGCCATGCTGGAAAGGAAGCCCAGCGCCAAAACAGTGATAGCGCCGAACAGGTTTCCGGTGAGAACTTGCATCCATCCGATGAACATCGGGCTAAGAGCCGAGCCCGATGCGCCGATGGAACTTACTAGAGCTATGCCGCCCGCCCGCGCATCCTTGCCGAGCGCCGCGGTTGGCACTGTCCAGAAAACCGCCAGGAAGGCGAACATCGTGACCGATGCGACCATGAGGCAAAGGCTCGTGCCGTTGGGGCTTTGCGCTGCGATCGGAAGCAGGAGGAAAGCCCCACAGGCTACGATGCCGCAGATTATCAGGTGCCAACGTCTCTCCCCCGTCCGATCGGAGCTCCATCCGATCGCTGCCATGCCAGCCGCGCCTGCCAGAAAGATCGCCGAGGAACGCCATCCGATCTCGATGAGATCTCGAACGCCGGCATTGCGCAGCAGCGTTGGTACCCAGAGCAAGAGAATGCTCTGCGTGGAGTAAAAGGCAAAATAGACGAGCGCCAAGATATACGTTCGCGGCCGTCGCAACGCCTGGCCAAAGGTGGCGGCGGTCCGGTCCGGGACGTTGTCCTCTTCGAGGTCGCGCGTGATCTTGTTCTTCTCACCTGGCGAAAGAAAGCGGGCATCCGTCGGCCGATCCGGCAACAAGAAATATGCGGCGACTCCAAGGCAAACAGCCGGCGCGCCTTCGATCAGGAACAGCCATTGCCAGCCGTACAGGCCGCCGGCGCCAGCCATATGCGTCATGATCCAGGCGGATACGGGCCCAGCGATGAGCCCCGAGACGGGAACGGCGATTGCGATGAGCGAGATGACCCGAGCCCGATAGCGGTTGGGGAACCACAGCGTGAAATAGTAGACCAACCCGGGAAAAAAACCGGCCTCCGCAGCGCCGATCAGAAAGCGAATCGAATAAAAACCCCAACGATTGGCAGCAAAGGCCATGGCCATGGTGAACAGCCCCCACAGCGACATGATGCGCAAGAGCGTGAGCCTTAGCCCAACGCGCTCGAGGATGAGATTGCTCGGAATCTCGAAAAGGATGTAGCCGACATAAAGACTTCCGGCGGCTATCCCGAATACGGCCTCGTCGAAGTGAAGATCGGTCATAAATTGCAGTTTTGCGTAGCCGACATTGAGCCGGTCAATCATCGCGGTGATGTAGCAAGGAAGCAAAAAGGAGATGAGCGAAATGGCTACGCGCCGATAAAGTGCAGCCTCCGCTCGAACGTCGTATGACTCTTCCTGCATCGCGGCATCCAAGGATTCAAACGGCAGCGGGTAGCCTGGTGGTGTCTGAAGTCTTACATACTTTCTAGACGGGATTCGGCGCCGGAAAGAGAAAAGGCTATCCACCATGCTCAATCTCGGCCTGAAAATCCGGGCCCTTCTCTCAATCTCTCTGCGTCAGGCAATTCGCGCCATGCCCGTAGCGGCACTGCGGCAGGCGCGGGGCAGCGGGTCAAGGCGGTTCTAGCGAGATGGCGCCAGACCCAGGTACGGTCGAGAGCCCGGTTAGGCGCGTCTCAGCCGGTCGCCGCCAGGAAGCGGCGACACTGGTCGAGACCTGCTCTTGGAGGCAAGCGGGTGATCAGGCGCGTGCCTCGGTCACCCTCGCGCGATGTACGGAACGGCGGGTGCGCCGGGCGCATCAATGCGTCGGCAGCACGACCAGGCGATCGTTGCCGGATTCGGCACCCCAGACTTCGCCCTGCCGCCCCGCCAGTTGCCGAATCGAGGCTCCACTGCGGTTGGAGACAAAGGACTCAAATCGCTCGCTTGCCGGATCGAAGCGGACGAGCGCATTCGTGGACCAGTCGCTAACCCAGACCTGGTCGCGTTCATCAACCCAGATTGCGTAGGCGTGAGCCGAACCGGGCAACTTCCATTCACGCCAGGTGCCGTTGACGGGATCGTAGCAAGCGACCTGACCGGTTTTCCAGTAGCTAACCCAGATGCGCCCGTGCGCGTCGGCAACGACGCGCCGCGCACCCTGGCCCGCAGTCGGCGGCTCGATTACTGACGCGGCACCAGTTGCGGTGTCGACGCGCGCAAGGTAGTTGCCGGCCAGCGACGCGAAGTAGATATCGCCGCCCGGCGTCGTCGTGATGCCGTAGGGCCCGGAACCGCGCGGTGCGTTCCAGACCCGGATCGTGCCGGTGGTTGGATCAAGGCGGCCGTAGTAACCGCTCTGGCCCGTGAACCAGAGGCGACCGGCGCCATCGAAGCTCGCTGAATTCAGGTTGGCATTGGCGGCGTCAGCGGGCAGAGGCCAGCTACGCACCAGCTTGGTTACCGGATCGACGCGCACGATCGCGTTGCGCCCACCGTCGGTGATCCAGGGAGCCCGATCAGGTCCGATGATCACGCCATGCGGAGCCGAACCACTTCCGAGGTCTATCAGCTCGACCTTGCCATCTGCTGGCGTTAGCACACCAAGGCGGCCGGCGCGCTGCGCGGTGAAATAAACCGGAGCGTTGGCGGCCGGCACCGGCGCAACGTCGTGCGCGCCTGATCCTGCAGGCACATCGAAATAGCGCGCCTGGGCGTTTGCCGGCAAGTGCGTCATGACGAGCAACGTCGCAAGCAGAGTCGTTGCCAAGCGGGTTGCTGCACCTGAATCGACGTCTCGGAATCGTCGCATCGGCCGCCCTCATGGTCCTTACGCGTGGAACCGGATAATCCGCGCACCTTGGCGACGGTCTATGCATGTCGCCGACGCGCCTACAGCCATTTTACGCGCCGCGCCCAGAACCTTGATTCCGCGTTCCGCAACACCCAGAGCCATACCGGTCAAACTGACGTTGCCGTGCCACTTTACATTCCCGGTCCGGATCCGCGCAGCCTGGGCGATCAATGGGGGAGCCCGCCTGTGAATCTGGCTGCGTAGAAATAAAGGATGAGGGGATCCACCGGTGGGTGTATGAGGCGTTCATTGATCGTCTGGCGCAAGCCACTGGGTCACGAGCCCGACAATTGCCAGCCACACTGGAGCGCGGAACGACGGTGGGCAAGCACACCTCGGTAGTCGAGTATGACCGCGGTCGCGACCTCGATCATGCTCTCGAGCTTGATATCGAGCTTGCCGCTCTCGCACGATGCGCAACGGCGAACGTGTAGCCCGGTCCACCAAGAAGCGTTGCGGGTGATGGAAGTCCGGAACCAAAAGCGGCTAGCGCGCTCCTCTAACCCTTACGTTGGACGGCGTGTCCGATGGCTGCTTTCGCGAAGCAACGTCATTTCGCGCAACCGACCGGATTCGGGCCCTTTGCGGTTTTCTGGCTGCGACCCGTCGCTGCCGCCCCGGCGTGAAGGAATGAGACCATCATGAGCTCGAGCTTGGGCCGCCATACGCGGCCGGCGCCGTGCGTTATGCTTGATTCTATGCTCCTCGAAACCCTTGAGCTCCAAACGGGAAACGATCCGGTCGCCAGCATCGTGGTGTTGCACGGACTCGGCGCCGACGGCAGCGATTTTGTGCCAATCGCGCGAGAACTCGACCTGTCCAAGGTCGGCGCGGTGCGTTACGTTTTCCCGCACGCACCGATTCGCCCGGTAACAATCAACGGCGGTACCCGCATGCGGGCCTGGTACGACATCCTGGGCACGGAACTCGTCCGGCGCGAGGACGTGGCCGGCCTGCGCGCCTCCCTCGCCGACGTGCAGGCGCTGCTCGAGCACGAGGCAGCGCTCGGGATCGCGCCGGCGCGGACCGTACTGATGGGTTTCTCGCAGGGCGGCGCCATCGCTCTGCTCACCGGTCTGCGCGCACCACAGCGACTCGCCGGACTGGTTGGGCTGTCGGGTTACCTGCCACTGGCAGCCACGACGCCGGCCGAACGCAGCGCGGCAAACCGAGACGTGCCGTTATTCCTGGCGCACGGCCGTTTCGACCCGATTGTCCCTCTTGCACGCGGCGCGGCGTCGCGTGATGCGCTTGCGGCGCTGGGCTATGCCGTTGAATGGCACGAGTATCCGATGGAACACTCCGTATGCCCGGAGGAGATCCACGATTTGAACCGTTGGCTGACGAAGGTCCTGGCCAAGAACTAAAATCGCGGTCGATCGCCAGCGGCAATGGCGCCGTACGGCGCTGTGCGAAATCGATGCGGCCACTCCGGGTCGGCGGGCGGCAGGCAAGCCGCGCTATGCGGGTGCCGTGACATGGACTCGGCTCGCTTCATCGGTGCGCCGTCGTTGGCCGAAAGCTGATACGCAGCTTAGGCGCTCCTGCAATCCGAACGACCTTGACGCCATCAATCTCAAAATCGCCGGATCCGCATTGCTGCCGAATACGAGCACTCGCGTCCACGTATGCAGAAGGCAGATGGTGCGAAAGGCCGAATATTTCGAAGAGAGGGTCACACCCCGTGACGTCGAAATCGCGAAGGGCAATGCTCTTTTGACGGTAGATAACCGCGGAACATCCGCCCAAGCTGCAGGATCCGCCGAATTGTGACAACGCCGATGTGGTTAGGTTGAATCGAACGTAGCACAAACTGCTGCTCGGATCGATCGATACCGATCGGTGATCCACGACGCCTCGAAAGCTCCCAAGCGTCTGGTCCAGAATTTCGTCGAGGTCATCCGCGCTCACGATCATGTCGGGGCATTTCGGTTCGGCTACGCCGATTGCCGGAAGCGTAAGTGTTCCCAAGACAAGAGTGACAATCTGCGCAAAACGCAGACTGGCGCCTGCCGCCATGGAGCGACAAGTCGCGGTGCATCGTGGGTAACCCATCCCAAGCGATCTTACCCGCACTGCATCGACGCGCCGCTCGATCCGTAAAACGGACGATTCAGGGGCTGAGCGGCAACGTTTAGCGCAGGGCTTATCAAGGCCTTCGTGACGCCTATTTCGCGGACAGAACCACAAAAGCGGCGTGTGCGCCTTCAAAGTGACACAGGGCGAGGCTTCGCCGCCGTCCTCGCGAACGGCAACGCAAGGCGCGGGCCGATTGGATTCGCCATTCGTTCACTGTGGGGGACTTGCACCCCTTACCGCCTGCCGGTCCCGCGGCGCACCGGTGAGAAAGCTCGAAAACTGCTGTCAGACGAAAAATCGAATTCACATATCGCTCTTTATTCGGCGATCGAGGCGTCGGGAGGGGTGGGAAGACCACCGAAAATGGCTTAGTGTTCGATTCTTCAACCAGCGTGGTCACCCTTTTGACGTTGGAGCTCGCGCAAAGTCCTCGCAATCGCTCCTCGCCATTGGCGCGCTGTAAGCTGGTGACCGTAGGGAGGATCTAGGGCGCAAACGCACCACGAGGGAGCTTTCATGGGCGAAATCTGCTTACTGACTCCGCGCGAGGCGGAGGCCGTGGTCGAGGAACGCATCGAGCGATTCGGCCTTGGCGTCCTGCCCCGGGTGGAGGTCACCGAACTACCCGATGGGACCTGGCGCGTGCGCTGGGAACATCTTGAAGCCGCCGTCGCGCCAATGACGCGGGAGGTCTGGTGCGCCTGGATCGAGCAAAACGTCGGGTCCTTGGACGCCGGCGACCTGGAAACAACCGAGAGTTAAACGGCTCCGCCCTCTTGCGTTCCTGGTGCCGTTTCGCTCCTCGTCCGTGATTGCGAAGCTGCCGCGTCGACCGCTCCCGGGCGATACTTGGGACCGAATGGGTCACCCGGTTCCCGCCGATAGTGGGCCAACTCCCGACATGCTTGTTGGCTGCGCATTGCATGGCGAGCCACTGCACCCAAGCCAAATCGGGCGCACCACCAGCGCGCCCGATTTGGCGGAAGGAGATATCGGCAAGCGCGTTACGTTATCGGGCAACAAATGCACCACAACTGCAGTTTTTGCCTCCTAGCAGGATTTTATAGCGTTTGTCCAAGGATTCATCGGGTGCGCGACATGAGCGCAGCAGAACTGAGCCCTAGGCGAGTTTCGTTGTGTTGCCGTGCGTGTGAACGACCAGCTCGTTCGGAAACTCGGCACGATCGAGACCCCCACTGTCGAGCCAGCGGCCAGTTGCCTGCCGAGCAGCGGCGATGAGAGATGCCCCTTGCGAGTAGTCATACGGCGACTGCGCCAACGGACACAGCGGGGGAACGAGGCGCAGCTCTACGCGCTCCGCATAATTTGCGAAGTCACTCCGCAGCTGCCGTGCTCCGAGCAACGAAAACGCGTACATGGCGCGCCCGATGGGATGTCGCGGAATGGCACGCTCTACGCACGTGAATCCGCAGGGAACGACGATGAGTCGTTTTGCACCGAGGCGCACCGCGGTCGAGATCGGCGTTCCGGTCGCCACTACGCCGTCGACCAACGCCTGTCCTTCGATATGGACCGCGGGATAAACGCCCGGTATCGCCGTACTCGCCAGCACCGCGTCAATAACGTCGCCAGCGGAAAGCAAGACCTCCTTTCCCGTCCGCTGCTCAGCGGCCACCACGTGCAAAGGAACCCGCGTCGCCTCGAAGTGCCGATACGGGAGTTCCCGCTCGAGAAGGCGCCGTACACCTTCCGAGTGCACGATATGACCGCGAAGCCCAACGAGGCCAAGCAAGGACCCCCAAGAAAGTCCAAGAACGTCCCGGGTGCGCACCCTCGTCCAGAGCGCGGACATGCGCTCAAGCATTGCGGTCGAGGGATCGTACGCGAGAAACGCTCCGTTTAATGCGCCGGCCGACACGCCCACCACTAGGTCCGGACGTACACCGTTGGCAATCAGCTCTGCAAGCATGCCGACTTGCACGGCACCGAGGCTGCCTCCGCCCGCTAGAACAAATGCTTGTAGCGGGACGGGCGAGGCATTAGGCATTTGCGGATCGGTCACGATGGGCACGCGAAACGCTGTCGAAATATTGATGATCCTCTCAGTACGCCGGCCAAACAACTTCGCCCGCGGGCCGCCTCCGATTCCTGATACGCCGATATCGGGGTTCGCGTCGCTAGAAAAAGCGGGCGTAACCGCCGCGGTGGGTCTTGCGACGCTATTCGAGGCTCCGCTGGGATTCGAGGTAAAGCGCTTCGCCCATCTTTGGTGTCCACGGAACGCGGGTACGATCACATCGGCCGAAACCGGCTTTTTGGGTCAACGGAGGCATCCCACAGATCCGGGTAGACACCGCCGTGGACCGCGCGGGCCGGTCGACTAGTCGCGCAATATCCTGAGGCTTGTGGCGATCCCGGCCAGCAAAAACGCGTATGCCCCGACCGCCGCAACGGACAGGTTCGGCAGGCCGCCCAGCAACAGCGTGTCATTGCCGCCGGGAATCATCGATGCGCCTGCGCCCATGAATATGCCCCCGCCCGCGCGACGCATCCAGCCAACGAGGCGATCTGGTCGGCGCCAGGCAAAGGTTCTGCGCTGCACCGCGGACCCGACCATTCCGCCCAGCAAAGCGACCACCAGCAACGCATGCCACGCCATTGGCGCCATCATGCTGCCGAGACGATGCGCAATCTCCATGCGAAGAAAATTGGTGTACGACCATGCCCCCACGGTCGAATACAGCATGCCCCCCGCAATGCCCATAATGGCTGCGGAAACCGAAGTGTGATATGAGTGTGCCATTGGCCGCTCGC
>Ga0209415_10000878_pt1 | contig 56992 bp, 48 predicted proteins | sample PeaSoiSIISIP2007_FD_187696 | JGI IMG/M metagenome (GOLD analysis project Ga0209415, IMG submission 187696) | Peat soil microbial communities from Weissenstadt, Germany - SII-SIP-2007 (SPAdes) (version 2) | ecosystem: Environmental > Terrestrial > Soil > Wetlands > Peat | place: Germany... | reverse complement strand
ACTAGACCGACCGTGACGGCGTTGACGAAGCGACGGCGGTCGCTCGACGGCGGGCGTCGCTTACGGGAGGGGCGCCGACGCGTCTGGGCGTCCTCGTCCATCACGCCCGAGGCGACTGTCCCGCTGGACTCCGCCGGGTCGTCCTCCTCGGTCACGTGCGGTCAATCTGATGAACCACCGGCCCACGGACGACCATGCGCTTCCGGCAGTTGACCTGCCGCACCCGAAGCGCCCCGACGGCAAGTCTCAGGCGGGCTCCAATTCGAACAGGAGCTGGTATCCGAAGAGGGTCGGCGACAGCGCCGTACCCAGGTGGTCAAGTCCCGAGACCACGCTGATCGCCCAATTGGGAGCGGGTCCTCCTCGTTCTGCCACCTCCAACGGGAGGCCGGAGATCGAGCGGCGTCGTACCCGCATACCGGCGCCGTGGGCCATACGTTCGAAGCTGCTCCGCGTGAAGAAGCGCAGGTGCCCGGCGTCGAAGATGCCGCGTCGCTCGTAGTCGAAACGCCCGAAGAGGACACGAAGGCGCGGGTACCAGTGGGCCACGTTCGGGATGCTGACCATCACCACTCCGCGGGGAGCGAGAATGCCACTGAGCTGCGCCAGGAGAGCTGCCGGATCGACCAGATGCTCGAACACGTCAGCGCCGACAACGACATCGAAGTCGGTGCCGACCTCGGCGGGGAGGCCCTGGTTGAGATCGGCCTCGATGAAGCCATCGAGACGATCGGCGACACCGTCGAGCTTGACGGAGTCCACCCCGATCACGGTGTGCCCCTGCAGCCGGATCTGCTCACCCAGTCGCCCGTCGGAGCACCCGAGGTCCAGGACGCGCTTCGGTTGGCCTTCGTTCAACCACTCCATCAATTTGTTATGAGAGGAGGCCGCCGATACTTTCAGCTCGTAGCCCGCGTCGGCGAAGGCCATCTCTCCCGATCCGAATCCCATCTTGTGGAGGCGATAGCGAAGGACGTCCAAGACAACGTCCTTGGCATAACGCATCCCGTTCACGTTGCAGAGTTCGTCGCCGTAATACGTCGGTATCGGTACCTCGACCATCCGCTTGTTTGCTTCCAGGAGCTGGAGGATGATCTCTGTGTCGAAGTCGAATCCATCAGAGTTCGACTCGAAGGGAATGTCCTTGAGTGCATCGACCCGGTAGGCCCGGTAGCCGCTGTGCCACTCGGTCAGGTTCAGTCCGGTGGCGGCGTTCGAGAACCGGCTCAGGATACGGTTGCCGACGTACTTGTAGAGCGGCATCCCCCCCATGCGCGCCGAGCCAAGCTCCATCATGCGGGATCCGAAGACGGCATCACAGCCGGCGTCGTTGAAGGGCGTGATCAGGTCCTCGATGACCTCGGGGGCGTATTGGCCGTCCCCGTGGAGCAAAACCACGATGTCGAGATCATGTTCGATGGCCCAGCGGTACGCCGCCTTCTGATTCCCGCCATACCCCAGGTTCTGGGGGCGCCGGATGACGGTGAGCGGTAGGTCGGTCTGCTTCTGGTACTCCATCCCCACCACGTACGTGCAGTCGCTGCTGGCGTCGTCACAAACGACCACCTCGGCCACGCGCTCGCGAAAACTCTTGGGAAGTCTGTCCAGGACGGTGTGCAGTGTCGATGCCGCGTTGAACGCGACTACCACCACACCGATCCGTTCGGTGCGCTCACGGTCACCCGCCATCGGCCCTCACCCCCGTGCCCGGCCGGCGCCATGCCCGACCCCGACTCATCAACGTCTTCCGCCCCCGGACGAACCGGTACGGCTCCCAACGCTGTCCCAGACCACCTACCGTGAGCTTTCGGCCACGGCCCTTCTCAATGATTGCCGCCCGATAATGGCTTGTCACCATCAATTCTGACTAAGCGTCCCGGGGCGGCTAGCCCACAACAAGATTAGCCCGCCCAACAGGACTTTGTGGGCGGGGCGTCGATTTCGGCCGTTGGCGCCGCCGCCGGTGTCCCAGGCTTGGAAGTGCGATGACCGGGGCCGTGCCGGCCCTGGCGAGGACAGCAATGATCACCGAATCGGAGGGTGCGCCGCCGTACAATCCGGCTGTGCCGACGCCGACCGGAAGTACCGAGAGCCGGGTGACACGCACCGGCCCCCCCGTCCTCCTGCACCGTCGCCTGTCGGGGGTGGCGGCCGCCGCCCTGGCTCTGACCGTTTTGGGGCTCAGCGGGTGTTCCGTTGTGAAGACGGTCGAGAAGGTCAAGAACGACGTGGAGGGGAACAAGGCGACGATCGACGCCTTCACGGGCAAGATCCAGTCCGGTGAGGCGACCACGTTCCAGGCGACGTACGTCACGACCGGGAGCGCGCCGGCCACGATCGTGTACGCCGTCCGACCACCGACCGGTCTCGCCTTCACCGATAGCCCGTCGGGTGCCGGGAGCACCGGTGTCGATGTCGTCGTGAACTCGTCGGGCGAGTATTCGTGCACGCCGCCCCCCGGATCGACGTCGACGTGGCAGTGTGAGAAGTTGGGGGCCGCCAGCGCCGCGGCGCAGAACAAGGTCTTCGATCTCTATACCCCGTCGCACTGGGTGGCGTTCCTCAAGGACTTCTCGCTGGCCGCCGGGATCGCTGGTGACAAGGTCACGTCGTCGTCCATGACGGTGAACGGATTCCCCATGCAGTGCGTCGATTTCAACGCACCGGGGGTGCCGGGGACGAGCACGATCTGCACCACGGCCCAGGGCATCCTGGGGTACGTCAAGGTCGCCTCGGACTCGACCAGTTTCGAGATCAAGAATTACTCGGGGTCGCCGCCCGCATCGTTGTTCCAGCTGCCCCCGGGGGCCAAGGTGACGACGCCGCAGGCGCCGACTCCGCAGGGCGGAACTGGCTGAGCGGATCCGAGACGGACCCGCTCAGGGCTTCACCTTGATCTTGGCCGAGCCGTTGCTGGTCAACCACTGGCTACTGGTGGGGAAAACCGCCTTGACGGTCTGATTCCCCGTGGCCGAGGGCACGTAGTTCACCGAGCAGGTGCCGGCGTGGAGCGTGCAGGCGGGGCCGCCGGTGAAGGTGCCCGAACCCGAGCTGCTCCATGTGACCGTTCCCGCCGGCGTGTCGGAGGGAAGGGTCGAGTCGCTGACCGTCGCCGTGCACACGGTGGTCGCCCCTTCGTTGACCGTCGCCGGTGTGCAGTTGACCTTGGTGGTGGTCTTGTCCTGCGTGGTCACCACCGGCGAGGGGGCCGACTTGCCGTCGGCGTTGACGGCGAGGACCACGAAGTAGTACTTGGCCGTCTTGCTGAGCTTCTTGATGGTGACCGAGGTGGCCGTGGGACCGTTGGCTGTGGCCTTCGGGGTGCCGGAGGTCGACGGCGGATTGGTGGTCGACTCGTAGACGTCGTAGGCGGTGATGGGCAAACCACCGTTGGTGGCTGGGTCCACCCAGTTGACGGTGATGTTCTTGCCCGACCGGACGAGCGACGGCGAGGTCGGGGCGCCGGGGACCGTGGTGGGCGTGGCGTTCACCACCGGTGACGATGCCGCCGACTGCCCGTCGCCGTTGACGGCCGTGACCACGAAGAAGTACTCGGCGTTGGTGAGCCCGGTGACCGGGGCCGAGGTGGCCGTGGCCCCGCTGGCCGTGGCGCTCGGGGGACCGGAGGTCGACGGCGGGTTGGTGGTCGAGGCGTAGACGTCGTAGCCGGTGACGGGCGAGCCGCCGTTGGAGGCTGGGTCCGTCCACGAAACGGTGGCCGAGGCGTTGCCGGCCGCCGCCGACGGCGAGGTCGGGGCGGGCGGGACCGATCCGGGGACGGCGGTCCAGACGAATCCATTGGGGTCGCTCCCGTTGGCCGTGAAGGTGACCTGGGTGTTCCAGTAGTCGGTGACGACCCCGCTCGAGTTGGCGCAGGCGATGCCCGCCTCCCAGACGGCGCTGCTCCCGCCGTCGAGCTCGGGTGCGGTCTCGCCGATGTTGAGCAGGTCCGCCCATTCGAAGTCGGTGGGGATGTCGATGACCTGGCCCGAGGTCGGGGCGGTGTTGGCCTGTCCGTAGTAGCCGTCCTCGTCGATCAGGCCCAGACCTTCAGAGGGTGACCCGGTCGAGAAGCTGTCGGAGGTGACGGATGTGCCTTGCGGGAGGAGGTAGCTGAAGACGTGGTACCCGCCGGAGGCCGTGTCTCCCGAGCAGTCGGACTGGGAAGGCAGGACGACGGTGAAGACCGTCTTCGACCCTCCCGAGCTCAATGCGGCGTTGGTGGCCGGATTGGTGAGGGTGGCCACCCCGTTCAGGGTCGAGGCCGATGCCACCGTCGACGAGGCCAGGGAGGCTGCCACCGAACCCATCCCCACGAGGACGGCTGCCGCCGCCAGGGCTCTCTTGGTGCGGTTCCGACGTCCCAGGCGCATGTCCCTGCCCCCCTCCGAGGGCGACGCCATCGCCGATCCCTCTTTCTATAGTTTTCCGATTGACTTACTAGTATATAGGAGGATGCCGTGCAGATCCAGTGCCGAGTGGCGAGTGGCGAGTGGCGAGTGGCGGGGGCAGGGGCAGGTGCGAGAGTCAGCGACGGCGTGTGGCCAGAACGTCGGGATTGACGACGTTGACGGGGGTGCCCGCCGCGTAGGCGTTGATCTGGTCGAAGATGTCGGAGAACTGGAGCTGCCATTCCTCACGGGTGACATAGCCGATGTGGGGCGTGCAGACGACGTTGGCCATGGTGAGCAGCGGGTGGTCGGTGTCGTGGAGAGGCTCGTCCTCGAAGACGTCGACGGCGGCCAGGCCGGGACGTCCGGTGCGCAGGGCGTCGACCAGTGCGTTCGGGGCGATCAAGGCGGCCCGGCTGGTGTTCACGAGGAGGGCGGTGGGCTTCATGAGGGCCAGATCGTCCGCGGTGACGATGCCCCGGGTGGCCTCGACCAAGCGCAGGTGGAGGGAGATGACGTCGGCCGAGGAGAAGAAGGCCTCCTTGCTGTCGGCGGCGGCGTGACCGTCGGCGCGCGCCTCGGCCAACGACGGGGGGCGGGCCCAGACGAGGACGGGCATCTCGAAGGCGCGGCCGTAAGCGGCCACGACCTTGCCGATGCGGCCGTAACCGTAGATACCGAGGGTCTTGCCCGACAGGGAGCCGCCGACGCCCATCTGCCAGGCGCCCGCCTTGAGCGAGGCCACCTGCTGGGGGATCTGGCGGACGGCCGCCAGCACCAGGCCCCAGGTCAGTTCGGCGGTGGCGACCGAGGGAGACCCGGCGTGGAGGTCAGAGGAGACGACGATCCCCAGCCGGGTGCAGGTGTCGACGTCGATGTGCGGGTAGACGCTGCGCTGGCTGATCAGGCGGAGGGCGGGCAGTTGCTCGAGCAGAGGGGTGCGGATCTCCGTCCGCTCGCGGATCAGGACCAGGGCCTCCGTGTCGCGCAGGCGGACGGCCAGGGCGTCGGTGTCCGGGAGATGGTCGTTCCAGACCATGACGTCGTGGGCGGCCAGCTTCTCGAAGCAGGCCAGGGTGCGGAGGGTGTCGAAGTAGTCGTCGAGGATGGTGACCTTCACCCGTCGGGGCCCAGCTGTTCGACCTCGAGAAGGGTGAAGGCGTCGATGACGGCCCGGAGGACCTGGCGGGCGGTGCGGGGGTCGAGCCCGCCGTCGGCGGCGACGTCACCGATGTCCTGGAGCATCTGCTCCTCGCGGGGCCGGTCGACGACCCGCATCCCGTGGGCGCGTTTGTAGCGGATGACCTCGGCGATGAGAGAGGCCCGTTCGGTGAGGACGTCGACGAGGCGCCGGTCGAGCAGGTCGAGTCGGTCCCGGATGGCCTCCAGGTCCGGTGGCGCGCCGTCGGTCACGGCGTTCATCATGGCCCGCCCGGGGGGAAACGGGCGGAGCCGGCTCAAGCTCCGACGTCGCTCTGTCGAAGGAACGGGGAACGCGAGGACCCGCCGCGCCACGACCTCCGCCCGGATGCGGAGGTCGTGGCGCGTCAGACCTTGGCCGTGTCGGCCAGGCGGTCCACCACCTCGACGTACTCCTCGACGAGCTCGTAGATGACGTCGCGGGCCTTGCGGACCTTGGTGGCCCGGCCGATGATCTGGCCGCAGGGGTTGAAGGCGACGTCCTTCGACTGGGCCGGGAACCGGTGGCCCGAGCCGACGGCGTCGATGGCCACCATCATCTGGAGGGGCATGGGGAGAGGGTCGGGGGTGTCGGCGCGGCCCCAGGCCTCGGTCCAGTCGTTCTTGAGCATCCGGCAGGGCTTGCCGGTGTAGGACTTCGACCGGACGGTGTCGGACGACTTGGCCTCGAGGAGGGACTTCATCTGTCCCGGGGGTGTCTCGGCCTCCTCCACCGTGAGCCAGAGCGTCCCGGTCCAGACCCCCTGGGCGCCCATGGCCAGGGCGGCGACGATCTGGCGTCCCGTGCCCACCCCGCCGGCGGCCAGGACGGGCAGGGGGTGGACGGCGTCGATGACCTCGGGCCAGAGGACCAGGGATCCGATCTCGCCGGTGTGACCGCCGCCCTCGGTGCCCTGGCAGACGATGAAGTCGAGACCGGCCTCCTTGTGGTGCAGCGCGTGCTTGACCGAGCCGGCCAGGGCGCCGATGAGTCGCCCCGACGCCTGGACCTCGGCGATGACGTCGGACGGGGGAGTGCCGAGGGCGTTGGCGATGAGGCGGACCTTGTCGTGGCGCAGGGCGGCGGCGAGGAGAGGCTTGCCGGTGGCCTCCGTCCATCCCATCATCCCCGAGCGGCGCTGGTCGGCAGGGGTCTCGGGGATGCCGTGCTCCTCGAGGATGCGGCGGGCGAAGCGGCGGTGGTCGTCGGGGACCATGGAGGTGAGCTGGGCCTCGAGCTTCACCGGGTCGAGCTCGCCCATGCCCTCGTACTTGCCGGGGATGACGATGTCGACGCCGTAGGAGGTGTCGGGGCAGTGCTCGTCCAGCCAGGTGAGCTCGATCTCGAGCTCCTCGGGCGAGAAGCCGATGGCGCCGAGGACGCCGAAGCCGCCGGCGTTCGACACCGCCGCCACCACGTCGCGGCAGTGGGTGAAGGCGAAGATGGGGAACTCGATGCCGAGGCGGTCGGCGATCTCGGTGCGCACGTCTGTCTCCTGTCTGTGTTTTCGGTGTGAATCTGTGTTTTCGGTCTGAAGATGGCGGGTGGGTGGAGAGGTGGGTGGTTACGTCGGTGAGTGGACCTCGACGTTGAGGACGCGGCCCAGGGCGGCGGTGACACCGTCGACGTCCATGGCGCCGGGGTCGATGCGGTGTTGCATCTCGAGTCCCACCACCAGGGCGCGGAAGACGGTGGCCAGGGTGTCGGGGGAGGCGACGGGTCCGATGATGCCGTCGGCGATCCAGGCCGCGAAACCGCGGGCCATGCGGGCGTGCGCCTCGGTGGCCCGGACCCGCAGGGCGGCGGCCACTTCGGGGTCGCGGGCGGCGCGGAGCCAGAGCTCCTGCTCGAGGAGGAGGAGACGGCGGGTCTCCTCGGACGGGTGGGCGATCAGGTTGGCCGCCACCGCCCGGAGCCGGTCACCGACGTCCGCAGCCAGTTCGAACTCGGCGGCGATGACGGTGACGAGGGACTGCTCCCATTCGTCGAGGAGTGCCAGGAGCATCCCCTGCTTGGAGCCGAAGTGGTCGTAGACGGCTCCCGAGGTCCGCCCCGCCGCCTGGGCCACGACGTCGACCGAGACGGCGTCGATCCCGTGCTGGGCGAAGAGCTGGGCGGCGGCCGAGAGGAGGCGGTCGCGCGTGTCGGCCCTGCGTTCCTGCTGGGTCCTGGCCATCCCACCTCCGTCGGCGCCACCGGGCCACCGATCCCCCCCAGGGTCGCCGGCCATTTGCATAGGGAATCCTATGTAGATAGTGGCGCCTCTGCAACGGCGGGCCGGAGCCGGCGACGGGAGCCGGGGGGCCGGACCGGGGTGTCGGCCCCGGGAGCGGCCTGCGCCGTACGGTGACGGGTGACGGGTGACGGCGACGGCGACGGCGACGGCGACGGCGACGGATAGAGACGGATAGAGAGGTGGCCCATGGCCCTGCACACCCACGACCCGGCCGGGACCGACGACGACCTGATCAGCATCAGGCCGCAGTTCTGCCAGTCCGGCCTGGTGGGCGAGGTTCCGCGGTTGAGGCTCCCCGACAAGGGCATGCCGCCGCGGATCGCCTACCAGGTCGTCCACGACGAGCTCCTCCTCGACGGCGCCGCCCGGCTCAACCTGGCCACGTTCGTGACGACGTGGATGGAGCCGGAGGCCGAGCTCCTGTTCGCCGAGTGCTCGGCCAAGAACATGATCGACAAGGACGAGTACCCGCAGACGGCCGAGCTCGAGCGGCGGTGCGTCAACATGATCGCCCACCTGTGGCACGCACCGGAGGACGGGGAGGCGACGGGGTGTTCCACCACGGGCTCGAGCGAGGCCTGCATGCTGGCCGGCCTGGCCCTTCTGCACCGCTGGAGGACGCGGGCGGGCCACCGGGGAGGCGACGGGGTCCGTCCCAATCTGGTGCTGGGCGCCAACGCCCAGGTGTGTTGGGAGAAGTTCTGCCAGTACTTCGACGTGGAGGCGCGCCTCGTTCCCGTGAGCGCCGCCACCCCGTACCTGACGGCCGAGACGGCCGTGGCCCACTGCGACGAGGCCACCATCGGGGTCGTCGCCATCCTCGGATCGACTTACGACGGGAGCTACGAACCGGTGGAGGAGATCGCCGCCGCCCTCGACGAACTGGCGGCGGCCAAGGGCCTCGACATCCCCGTCCACGTCGACGCCGCCTCGGGGGGATTCATCGCCCCGTTCCTCGATCCCGAGCTCAGGTGGGACTTCCGCCTGGCGCGGGTGCAGTCGATCAACGCCTCGGGACACAAGTTCGGGCTGGTCTATCCGGGGGTGGGGTGGGCGCTGTGGCGTGACGCCTCGGCCCTGCCGGACGAGCTGGTCTTCAAGGTCGACTACCTCGGGGGCGAGATGCCCACGTTCACGTTGAACTTCTCGCGGCCGGGGGCGCAGGTGGTGGGCCAGTACTACAACTTCCTGCGGCTCGGGACCGAGGGCTACCGCGACGTGCAGGCGACCGGGCGGAGGACGGCGACATGGTTGGCCGACGCCATCGGGGAGCTCGGTCCCTTCAGCTTGCTGTCGCGTGGCGCCGATATCCCGGCCTTCGCCTTCCGGCTCACCGACCCGGGCGGGTACAACGTCTACGACCTCTCCGACGAGCTGCGGACGCGCGGCTGGATCGTCCCCGCGTACACGATGCCCCCGGCCATCGAGGACACGGCGGTGCTCCGCGTGGTGGTGCGCAACGGATTCAGCCAGGATCTGGCCGTGCTGTTCCTCTCCGACCTGGGCGCCGCCGTGGACCGGTTGGGCCGGCGCCGGGGCGGGTCCTCCGACGAGGCGCGGACGGCCTTCCACCACTGACCAGACCGGCATCCACGACGCCGGGTTCGCCGGCGGGCGGGCGTGCGATACTGCGCCCGTCAGGCCCGGCGTGGCGCAGGAGCCGCGCCCCGGCAGATCGGAGCCGCCGTGTTCAGGACGTCCCCCGTCGTCGCCGAGGACGAGTGGCATCTCGACCTCGAGGTCGAGGACCACGTGGCCGTGCTGACCCTCAACAACCCCGAGAAGCTGAACGCGTGGAGCTGGGAGTCGACCCGTCAGCTGGGGGCGCGGGCCGACCAGATCCGCTTCGACGAGCGGGTGCGGGCCGTGGTCCTGCGCGGGGAGGGCCGAGCCTTCTGTGCCGGGATCGACCTGGGGATGCCCGAGGACCGGGTCACCGGTCGGTCGCCGGCCGAGAAGGCGCGCAATTACTACGAGGGGATCCGCTGGGCCCACGAGCGGTTCAAGGTCTTCGCCGAGCTCCCGCAACCGGTGGTGGCCGCCGTCCAGGGGTACTGCCTCGGCTTCGGCTTCGAGCTGGTGCTGATGGCCGACATCCGGATCGCCGCCGAGGACGCCGTCTTCGCCTTGCCCGAAGCCCAGGTGGGGGTGAGCATCGACGCCGGCGGCGACCTGCGGCTGGCCCACGAGGTGGGGGCCGGCTGGGCCAAGCTCCTGGCCTTCACGGGGCGACGGATCGACGCCCGGACGGCCGAGCGGATCGGGATCGTGCAGGAGGTCACGTCCACCGAGGACCTCACCCCGACGGCGATGGCCGTGGCCCGCGAGATCGCCGCCAACGCACCGCTGGCCGTGCAGAGCATCAAGCGGACGGTCGACTCGTTCGTCTACCGGGGGATGACCGAGGCCATGCGGTTCGCCGCCATGAGCGCGTCGATCGAGTTCGTCTCCGACGACATGCCCGCCGGCTATGCGGCGAAGGCGGCCAAGAAGTCGATCGTCTTCGAGGGGAAGTAGGAGGTGGCGCTGCCCGAACCGCCACCGGCGGGGACGCCGATGCTCCCGGTGGGGACCTTCGACGGCACCACCGTGATCGTCACCGGGGGCGGGACGGGCCTGGGCAAGGCCATCGCCGTCGAGTTCGCCCGGTTGGGGGCGTCGGTGGGGATCGTGTCGCGGCGCCCGGAGCACCGTGAGGCCGGGGTGGCCGCCGTCGAGGCGGTCGGCGGCCGGGCCGCTTCGGTGGGGGCCGACATCCGCGACGCCGCCCAGGTGGCCGGCGCCTTCGACGCCGTCGAAGACGCTCTGGGACCGGTCCGGGTGCTCGTGAACAACGCGGCGGCCAACTTCCCGGTGCCGGCCGAGGACCTCTCGCCCAACGGCTGGCGGGCGGTGACCCAGATCGTGCTCGACGGCACCTTCTTCTGCTCCCAGGAGCTGTTCCGTCGCTGCGCGGCGGCGGGGGAGCCGGGGGCCGTGTGCAACATCCTGGCCACCCAGTCCTTCACCGGGGGACCGGGGATGGCCCACACCGCTGCCGCCAAGGCGGGCGTGGGCAACCTCACGAAGACCCTGGCCGTCGAGTGGGCGCCGGGGGGTGTCCGGGTGAACGCCCTGGCGCCGGGGCTGTTCCCCCACGAGGACATGCGGGCCGACCTCCAGGCCCTGCGGACCGAGGGCGAGGACGTCGACGCCCGGCGCTCCCCGGCCGGGCGGCTCGGTCGGCTGCACGAGTTGGGCTGGGCCGTGACCTGGCTGTGCTCACCGTTCGCCGCCTTCGTCACCGGGCACACCCTGGTGGTCGACGGGGCCAACTGGCTGCGCCGGGACTTCGTGATGCCCGAATTCGTCTCCGTGCGCGAGCAGATCGGGGGAGTGCTGGGCGAACGTGGCGGATGACGGGGTCCGGTGGAGGAGCCCGGGCGTCACGGGCCCGTCGGTGGCTTGGGTTCGGGTCCGGCGGCGCCGATAACGCGCAGATGACGACGGCCCGCACCGAGGGGGGCATCGACGCCCTCCGGGTGCGCAGCTTCCTCGGCCTGTCTCTGGGCCTGGTGGGGCCCCGGGCCAACCTGGCCGTGTCGGGCGTCCTTCTCACCCTGCTCGTGTCGTCGCGGGTGTCGAGCGCGGTGGCCATCACCTTCGCCCTGACCGCCAACCGGTTCGTCGGGTGGATCGCCTACCCCCTCCTGGGCCGGGCCAGCGACCGGACGCGCAGTGTCGCCGGTCGTCGGGCCCCCTACATGGCGGCCGGGCTCTTCCTCATGGGCGGGTGCACGTGGGCGTACACGCTCGTATCGGGGTTCTGGTTCCTGGTGCTGTTGATCGTGGTGGTGAAGACGGCCAGCGTCGTGTTCGGCCTGACCAACGTGGCCGTGATCCCCGAGACCTTCGGGAAGAGCCGGACCATCAAGGCCACGGTCGTGATCGGCATCCTGGGCGCGCTGGTCAGCCTCGTCATCAAGGGGACGGTCGTGGCCACCTGGAAGGCCAACGACCCGGCCACCTGGAACCTGCCGTTTCGGGAGGCCGGCGCGCTGATGATGATCGTGGCCGTGGTCGTCCTGGCGCTCGTGCGCGAGTCACCGGCGGCGCGCCAGGTGGCCGACGCCGAGCGTGGGGCCCCGGCGCGGTCGTGGCGGACCGAGGCGGCCGAGATCATGGCCGGACCGAACGCCAGGGTCCTCGTGTCCGGCATCCTCGTCTTCTGGGCCGGCTTGAGCGCCACCGGGTACCTGGCCATCGTCTACTTCGAGAAGGTCCAGCACGCCGGGGCCAACGTCCAGACGGTGGCCGGGTACATCAGCGGCGTCCCCGTGGTCATGTTCGGTCTGGGCATGGGCTACCTGCTCAGTCGGCACCTGACGCGCAAGCAGGTGGCCGTTCTCGCCCCGGCGGCGGGGACGGTGGTGTCCCTCGTGCAATTCACCACCACCCACATCTGGCAGACCGTGGTCCTGGCCTTCGTCGGCGCTCCTCTGTTCACCGCCTTCGCCATCTCTCTCGCCCCCATGCTCCTGCAGCTGCTGCCGCGGTCGGGCGGGATGGGCGAACTGCTGGGCAAGCTGGTGGCCCCCTTCAGCCTGTTCGCCGTGGCCTTCTCCTTCCTGGCCGCCTGGGCCGTCGACGTCACCGGCGACTACCGGGTCATCTGGTTGTTCCCCGCCGCGGCCGGTGTGGTGCAGGCCATGGTGATGTGCTGGTTGCGGGTGCCCCCGGGACACGAACGGGCCGAGCTCCAGGGCCTGTTCGAGCGGATGAGCGAATCGATCCTGACGCAGGTCACCGGGCGGGACCGGTCGCTTCTGGGAGGGGTGGTGACAGCCGACGACGCCGATGCGGCGTCGCTGTTCGACATGGCCCGCAACATCCTCGGGAACCCGTACGACGACGGATCCGAGACCGGTGGCGGCCGGTCCGACGACGGCCGGTCGGACGACGGTGGGTCGGACGACGGTCCGGAGGCCGGGGGGCCGGGAACCGGAGGTCCCTCTCCCGTCGGTTGAGGGGTCCGTCCGGTGGAGGGGCCGGTGGCGCCCGGCCGGACGGAGCGTCCCGGGCCTAGCATTGGATCATCCGCGCACGCGTTCGCGTGGGCTGGTTCGAGCCGGGAACAGAAGCCGGGAACACGAGGAGGCGTCATGGAGGTCCGGGACAAGCTCTACATCGACGGTGCGTGGGTGCCCTCGACGGGCAAGGGCAAGCTCGAGGTCATCAACTCGACCACCGAGGAGGTCATGGGGACCGTCCCCGAGGGGACGCCCGAGGACGTGGACAAGGCCGCCAAGGCCGCCGCCGCCGCCTTTCCGGGCTGGTCGGCGACATCGGCCGACGAGCGGGGCAAGATCCTGGCCCGGGTCCAAGAAGGGCTGTCGGCCCGGACCGAGGAGATCGCCACCCTCATCGCCAAAGAGGTGGGGATGCCCTTCACCTTGTCCAACCTCATCCAGGTGGGCCTTCCCGTGATGAGCTTCGCCACCGCCGCCCAGTTGGCCACCGAGTTCGTCTTCGAGGAGCCGATGGGTTCGTCGCTGATCGTGCGCGAGCCGGTGGGCGTGGTGGGCGCCATCACGCCGTGGAACTATCCGCTGCACCAGATCGCCGCCAAGGTGGCCCCGGCGTTGGCCGTGGGGTGCACGGTCGTCCTGAAGCCGAGCGAGGTGGCTCCGCTGAACGCCTTCATCCTGGCCGAGATCCTCGACGAGGTCGGACTCCCGCCTGGGGTGTTCAACCTGGTGACCGGCGTCGGGCCGGTGGTGGGGGAGGCCATCGCCTCGCACCCGCTCGTCGACATGGTGTCGTTCACCGGATCCACCCGGGCGGGCAAGCGGGTGATGCAGCTGGCGGCCGAGAGCGTGAAGCGGGTGGCGCTCGAGCTCGGTGGAAAATCCCCCAACGTCATCCTGGAGGACGCCGATCTCGAGGCCGCCGTCCCTGCCGGCGTGGCCGCCGCCTACATGAATTCGGGACAGACGTGCTCGGCGCTCACCCGGATGATCGTCCCGCGCTCGCGGCTGGCCGAGGTGGAGGACCTGGCCGTGAAGACGGCGGAGACGTACACGACGGGGGATCCTTTCGACGCCTCCACCCGGCTCGGCCCCCTCGTGTCGGCCACGCAGCGCGAGCGCGTGCGGGGCTACATCCACAAGGGGGTCTCCGAGGGCGCCAGGCTCCTCACCGGCGGGCCCGAGTCGCCCGACGGTCTCGACGCCGGGTTCTTCGTCCGTCCCACCGTCTTCTCCGACGTGACAACGGACATGACCATCGCCCAGGAAGAGATCTTCGGGCCGGTGCTGTCGATCATGCCCTACGACACCGAGGAAGAGGCGGTGAGGATCGCCAACGACACCGTCTACGGCCTGGCCGGAGGGGTGTGGGCGGGGGACAAGGAGCACGCCGAGCGCGTGGCCCGTCAGGTGCGCGCCGGCCAGGTCGAAGTCAACGGCGGCGGCTTCAACGCCACGGCGCCGTTCGGCGGCTACAAGCAGTCGGGGATCGGCCGCGAGCTCGGCCGGTTCGGACTGGAGGAGTTCCTCGAGATCAAGTCCCTGCAACGCTGACGGCCCCCACCGGCTGGACGACGCCGGCCGGGCAGTCGGGCTCTTCGCTGGACAAGCGACCGGTTGCGATATATCGTAACCGGTCAGAACATGTCGAATCGATCCACAGGGATCGACGACGGGAGGTCCAGGAGGATCCGTGCACCGAGACAGGACGAACGAAAGACAGATGCGGAGCCCGAGGCGCCGCGAGATCGGCCACGACCTGCTGGCCGAGCGGGCCGCCGAATGGGGTGGCGGAGCATGGCGCGGCGGTCACCGGCGCATGCGGCGCGGCGACATCCGCACGGCGTTGCTGGTGGCGCTGGGCGACGGGCCCGGCCACGGCTACGAGCTGATCAACCGGCTCGAGGAGAAGAGCGGGGGCACATGGCGCCCGAGCCCGGGATCGGTCTACCCGACCCTGCAGCTCTTCGAGGACGAGGGACTGGTGAAGGCCGAGGAGCGGGACGGCAAGCGGGTCTTCGCCCTCACCGACGCCGGCCGGACGGCGGCCGCCGAGCGCGTCGAGCGTCACGGGGCCACTCCGTGGGAGACCGAACCCGAGGGGGCCACGCCGAACCGGGCCCTGCGCAAGGCGGCCGCCCAGTTGTTCGCGGCGGCCAAGCAGGTGGCACAGACTGCCGACACGGCGCAGATCGAGCGGGCCGCCACGGCCATCCGCGCCGCCAGCAAGGAGCTCTACCAGATCCTCTCCGAGGACTGAACCCCCCCCGCTACGCCCCCATGGCATGGACGCCGCCGTCCACGTGCACCATCTCGCCCGTGGTGGCGGGGAACCAGTCCGAGAGCAGGGCCACGCAGGCCCGGGCCACCGGCTCGGCGTCGGTGACGTCCCAGCCGAGCGGGGCCCGTTCAGCCCAGGTGGCCTCGAAGGCGGCGAAGCTCGGGATGGACTTGGCCGCCATCGTCCGCACCGGGCCCGCCGCCACCAGGTTGACCCTGACGCCGTCGGGCCCGAGGTCGCGAGCCAGATAGCGCGACAGCGACTCGAGCGCCGCCTTGGCCACGCCCATCCAGTCGTAGGCGGGCCAGGCCACGCGGGCGTCGAAGTCGAGGCTCACCACCGACGATCGGCCGGCGGCGGCCAGCAGCGGCCGGAGGGCGCCGACGAGAGCCTTCAACGAGTAGGCGGAGATCTCCAGGGCGACGGCGACGTCGTCCCACCCGGCGCGCAGGATGTCGCCCCCCAGGCAGTCCGGGGGGGCGAAGCCGATGGCGTGGAGCAGACCGTCGAGCCGTCCCCACCGCTCGCCCAGATCGGCCGCCGCCGCGTCGAGCTGATCGGTGCGGGTGACGTCGATCTCGAGCACGTCGACCGGACGGGGAAGCTTGCGGGCCACGCGCCGGGTGAGCGACAGGCCCCGGCCGGCGCCGGACAGGACGATCTCGGCCCCTTCCTCCTGGGCCAGCCGCGCCACGGCGAAGGCGAGAGAGGCGTCGGTCAGGACGCCGGTGATCAAGATCCGCTTGCCGTCGAGGAGTCCCACGGCACCGGACCCTATCCGCGGGTGCCCGGAGGACCCGGAGGAGAGGGAGGTTCCCGGGCGCTGTGTGCAAAGGTTGTCACCGTGCGCGTCGGGATCCTCGGAGGTACCGGCCCCCTCGGTCGGGGTCTGGCGTTGCGGCTGGCCGCAACCGGAACATCGGTGACGATCGGGTCGCGCCAGGCCGAGCGCGCCGCGTCGGCGGCGGCCGAGATCCGTGAGGCGTGGCCGGATCACGTCCTGGCCATCGACGGCACCGGCAACGCCGACGCCGCCGAAGGCGATGTCATCGTCATGGCCACGCCCTGGGAGGCGGCCGTGCCGACCGTGCGCGAGATAGAGGAGCGCTTGCGGGGCAAGGTCGTGATCTCGGTGGCCAACGCCCTCGTCCGCGAGGGCGGCGACATGCTGGCCCTCATCCCCCCGCGCGGGTCGGTGGCGGCGTCGGTGCAGGCCAGTCTGCCCGATGCCCTGGTGGCTGCGGCCGGCCACCATCTTCCCGCTCCGGTGCTCGGGGATCTGGGGCGGACCCTGGTGGCCGACGTGCTCGTCTGCTCCGACCATCGTCGGGCCACCGAGACGGCCATGGCCCTCATGGGACAGATCCCCGGGGTGCGTCCCCTCGACGCCGGCGGCCTGGCCCAGGCGGCGACCATCGAGGCCTTCACGGCCGTGCTCGTGGGCCTGAACATCCGGTACAAGGCGCACAGCACGCTCGGGCTGTGGGGACTGGACGGCAACGGCCGCGTGCCGCCCCGGACGGCGGTGCCCTCGCCGTGATGCGTCTCTACGACACGGCCCGCCGCCGCGTCGTCGCCTTCGAGCCGGGGCCCGTCGTGACCATGTACTCGTGCGGGATCACGCCCTACGACAGCGCCCACATGGGTCATGTGCAGGTGTACCTGACCTTCGATCTCCTCCAGCGCCGGCTGCGCGACGCCGGGCACGAGACGAGGCTGGTGCGCAACGTCACCGACGTCGACGACGACATCCTGCGCCGGGCCCGTGAGCTGGGTGTGCACTATCTCGACCTGGCCGCCGAGGAGATGGCCCGTTTCGACTCCGCCATGCTGAACATCGGGCTCCTCCCCGTCTACCGCGAGCCCCGGGCCACCTCGGCCATCCCCGACATCCTCTCCCTGGTGGGCGCCGTCCTGGACGCCGGGCACGCCTATCAATCCGGTGGGGCGGTGTACTTCGACGTGTCCTCGTTCGCCGCCTTCGGGCAGGTGAGCCACCTGTCGCGTGCCGAGATGCTCGGGCTGGCCGCCGAGCGCGGCGGCAAGCCCGACGATCCGAACAAGCGCGATCCACTCGACTTCGTGCTGTGGCAGCCCTCGGCTCCCGATGAACCGGCGTGGCAGTCGCGATGGGGTCCGGGCCGCCCGGGATGGCACATCGAATGCTCCGCCCTGGCCATGCGCGAGCTGGGAGACACCATCGACCTGCACGGGGGTGGGCGCGACCTGATCTTCCCCCACCACGAATGCGAGTCGGCGCAGTCGGAGTCGGTGACGGGCAAGACCTTCTGCCGACACTGGTTCCACGTCGGCATGGTCGGCCTCGGGGGGACCAAGATGTCGAAGTCTCTCGGCAACCTCGTCTTCGTGGGGGACCTGCTGAAGGAGTGGGAGCCCATGGCCGTCCGCCTGGCTCTGCTCGAGCACCACTACCGGACCGACTGGGACTGGGAGGAGGCGGGACTGGTCCGCGCCGCCGAACGCCTCGAACGGTGGCGTGCCGCCGGCGACGGTGCCGGCGGAGTGGAGGTGGTGAGGCGCCGTCTCGACGACGACCTCGACGCCCCCGGTGCGCTGGTGGCACTCGACGAGGCGGCCGCCGGCGGTGGCGGCGTGTCGCAGGGGGCCGGCCTTCTGGGCGTTACCCTGTGACCTCCGACTGATCGCCGAGGTGTGCGCCCGGCGCCACGACCACCAGGGGACTCCACGATGCCAGGCGTAGTCACGGTCCGACTCCCCGACGGCTCCACCAAGGAACTGCCGGCCGGAGCCACGGCGCGCGATCTGGCGGCGGCCATCGGCAAGCGGTTGGCCGCCGCCGCCGTGGCTGCCACCGTGGGTGGCGTGGGCGTCGACCTGGACACCGTCCTGACCGATGGGTCCGAGGTGGCGGTGGTGACGATGGACAGTGACGCCGGGCGCGTCGTTCTGCGTCACTCGACGGCCCACGTGCTCGCCCAGGCCGTCCTCGATCTGTGGCCGGGCGCCCAGTACGCCATCGGTCCTGCCATCGCCGACGGCTTCTACTACGACTTCGCCCTTCCCGGTGGGGCCACCTTCAGTGATGACGACCTCGAGCGGATCGCCACACGGATGCGGGCCATCGTGGCCGAGGACCAGGCCTTCGTGCGCCAGGAGCACTCGATCGACGAGGGCCTGGCGCTGTTCGCCGACCAACCGTTCAAGCGCGAGATCATCACCGGGGTGGGCGACGACGCCGCCCTGGAACAGGAGGCGTCGGGCGACATCGCTCCGGGAGCGGCCGTCGTGACCACGTACCGGAACACGGAGAGCTTCGTCGACCTGTGCCGGGGACCCCACGTCTCGTCCACGGGCAGACTCGGGCACTTCGCCCTCCTGCGGGTGGCCGGCGCCTACTGGCGCGGCGACGAGAAGCGGGGACAGCTCCAGCGGATCTACGGCACGGCCTGGGAGTCCGACCGGGCGCTGGCCGACCATCTGCACCGGCTCGAGGAGGCCGAGCGCCGCGACCACCGCCGTCTCGGGACCGATCTCGATCTCTTTTCCTTTCCCCCCGAGATCGGTTCGGGCCTGGCCGTCTTCCATCCCAAGGGGGCGACCATCCGCCGGTTGATGGAGGACTACTCGCGCCGGCGCCACGAGGAGGGGGGCTACCAGTTCGTCTACTCACCGCACATCACGAAGTCGGAGCTGTTCGAGATCTCGGGCCATCTGCAGTCGTTCGCCGACGGCATGTTCCCGCCCATGGAGCTCGACGAAGGTCAGCGTTACTACCTGAAGCCGATGAACTGTCCGTTCCACATCCTCATCTTCCGCAGCCGGCAACGCTCCTACCGGGAGCTGCCGATGCGGTTGTTCGAGTTCGGGACCGTGTACCGCTACGAGAAGTCCGGTGTCGTCCACGGCCTGACGCGGGTGCGGGGCCTCACCATGGACGATTCCCACATCTTCTGCACCCGCGAGCAGATGACAGAGGAGCTCGACTCGCTGCTCACCTTCGTGCTCGACGTGTTACGGGACTTCGGGCTCGATGACTTCTACCTGGAGCTCTCCACCAGACCCGAAGGGAAGGCCATCGGGAGCGACGAGGACTGGCACGACGCCACCGAGGCGCTGCGGGCGGCGGCGTCGGGAAAAGGTCTGGAACTGGTGATGGACGAGGGCGGTGGCGCCTTCTACGGACCGAAGATCTCCGTCCAGGCCCGCGACGCCATCGGCCGGTATTGGCAGATCTCGACCATCCAGTTGGACTACAACCTGCCGCAGCGGTTCGGGCTGGAGTACGTGGGATCGGACAACGGGCGGCACCGGCCGGTCATGATCCACCGCGCCCTGTTCGGCTCGGTGGAGCGGTTCTTCGCCATCCTCCTCGAGCACTATGCCGGAGCCATGCCGACGTGGCTGATGCCGACCCAGGTGGTGGTGGTCCCGGTGCGCGACGACCATGCCGCCTACGCCGCAACGGTGGCCGACCGGTGCCGCCAGGTCGGTCTGCGGGTGCTGGTCGACCCGGCCGACGAGCCCCTGGGGGGACGGATCCGGCGGTGGAAGATGGAGAAGGTCCCGTACATCGTGGTGGTGGGGGACGAGGACGCCACCTCGGCCACCGTCGGGGTGAACTCCCGCGGCTCGAAGCGCCCCGAGCGCGGCGTGGCGATCGATGCCTTCGTCGCCGCCGTGGCCGCCGAGGTCGAGGCCAAGGGATCACCCGAGTCGGGCCGGTGAGCCTGGAACAACTGTGGGCCGGTTGGCGCCACGAGTACGTGACCTCGGCCGGCGCCGCCGAGAAGGCGGGGACCGACGAGGACTGCGTGTTCTGCCGGATCGTGGCGTCCGGCGATCCCAGTGCGGACAACGGCGTGGTGTGGCGAGGCGGGCTCACTCTGGCCGTCCTCAACGCCTACCCGTACGCCAGCGGACATCTGCTCGTCACGCCGCTGCGCCACGTGTCGTCGCTGGCCGAGCTGACCACGGACGAGTCCGGCGACCTGTGGGAGACGACCAGGACCGCCGCCGCCGCCCTGGGGACGGCCTATGACCCCGACGGCCTCAACCTCGGTGCCAACCTGGGCCGCGCCGCGGGGGCGGGGATCCCCCGGCACCTCCATCTCCATGTGCTTCCCCGGTGGTCGGGAGACACGAACTTCATGACGACGGTGGCCGCCGTCCGGGTCATCCCCCAGTCGCTGACCCAGAGCTGGCGGATCCTGCACGACGCCTGGCCGCCGGGCTGAGCTCTCGCGCCACCGGTTCCCGCCGGTCCCCAGGCCACCGGTGCCGGTGCCGGTGCCGGCGTCGGCGTCGGTACAGCCACGAGACGCCGGCGACGGCCACGACCAGGGTCCCGGCCGCCGTGACCAGCAGACCGGCGGTCACCGAAGCCGGGTCGTAGACCCACGTCACCGTGTAGCGGCCGGGAGGCAGGTGCACCTTCTCGACGAGCCCGATGCGCGCGACGGGCAACGTGAGAGAGCGACCCGTCACCGTGTCGTGGACGTCGGCCCGCCAGCCCACCGAGAAGGCCTCGCTGCGGACCAGGTCCGCCGGGCGACGCACCGTCACCGTGTCGGTCTCCTGGCCCCACGGCGTGGTGTCCACCCGGTGGACCGTCCCGACCGTCGTCCCCGGGGACGCGGTCGTGGCGGTGCCGGCGCCGGTGGGCTCGAGGGAGAGGGGTCCGCTGCGAACGGCGGTGCGGAAGACGGCGACGCCGTCGCGGTAGCCGGTGAGACGGAACGACGCCTCACGGAGGGCCGACTGCAACAGGCCGTCCATCCGGTAGCGCCGTCCGTCGGCGGTGGTGACGGAGGTGGCGTCGGTCGCACTGCGGGTGCCCCGTCCGGTGAGGACGAGGCCGGAACCGACGACGGGCGTGGCGAATTGGATCGTGAGGGCGCCCCCGGCCGAGGTCACCGTGGCCGGGGTCCAGCGGGTGCCGCCGGACTCGGAGACCAGACCGACCCGGACCGCGCCGGGGGCCGCCGGGCGCCCCCCGAAGGCCACCGATGCGCCGACGATCGACAATTGTCTTCCGAACCACCAGACGACGTTGCCCGGAGGCCGTGACACCGGACACGCCGACTCGGGTATGGCGGTCAGCGTGGCCGCCGGGACCCCCGTCTGTTCGATGAGATCGTCGGACACCGTGAGGACCGTGCCCAGGTCGAGCGGGACGAAGTAGCCCTCGGCCAGGGCGCAGGGGCTCAGGGTGTCGTGGGTGCGCGTCCCGGTGGCTCCCTGGTAGCCGCTGTCGGTGAGCGAGCCGTACCCCTCGACGCTCGGGAGGTGGACGAGATCGTTGAGATCGTTCTGGGCCAGGCTGGAGAACTGGGCCTCGTATTCGTTGGCGGGGTCGAAGATGGCGAACCTGGTCCCGGTCACGACGGGCACGGCGCTGGCCGGCGTGGGGAGCTGCGGTGCGGGGAAGGACACGTCCAGTCCGGCCACGCTCGTCACGGTGAACAGGACGAGGTCGGCGGTGACGAGGGCGCCGAGGGTCACGGCCCGGGTCCGCATCCCGAGGCGGCCTAATCCCACACCCACCACGACCGCCGCCAACGCCACGACGAGGGTGGCGACGAACCACGGCGCCATGGTGCGGCCGAGGTGGGCGAGATCGGCGTCGACACCGAGCCACTCCTCGAGGGGAGCGGGCCAGGACAGAGCGACCAGGCAGACGACGGCCGCCGCCGCCGCCGGGGCGGCTGTGGCCAGCCGGACGGTGCGACGCTCGACGGTGCCAGGCGCCACACGTCCAGGAGAGGTGTCCACGACGAGGTCGAGCCAGTAGGCCACCAGGACGCACAGGGCCAGGTCGGCGATGACGATGTTGCGGCTCTGCAGCCGGAGGTCGCCGTCGAAGGGCAGGTGGGCGAGGAGAGGACCCAGTGGCGTGTACTCGCCGTAGGTGAGGACCATGCCGACGACGACGAGGCCGAACCAGGGGGTCCACCGGCGGGACCGCCGGTGTCGCCGCCCGCCGAACGACCGGGCCAGGAGGCCGCCCACCGCCATCAGGGGTACCAGCCCGACGTAGCCGGTGATCTCGGGGAGGTTGTAGTGCGAGAAGAACACCGGCTGGTTCAGGACCCCGGTCCCGCCCAGGAGATCGGGGACGAGCATGAGAACCGACCACCGGACCGGGAGCGAGCCGCTGCCGAAGAAGGTGACCGTGCTCTGGGCGCGTTGCGAATCGGAGATGAAGGACCAACCGGGAATGAGCTGGACGGCGCCGAGGGCGGCGGCGAGGGCGGTGGACAGCACGAAGGACGCCAGGAAGGCGGCCCGCGCCCTCCACGACGGGCCGCTCGTCACCAGGTGCCACCCCGCCGCCAACCCGATGACCACGGCGGCATCGGCCATGCCCCGGGGCTCGCCGGTCAACAGGACGAGGCCACCGAGCAGACCGAGGACCGTCACCCGTCGCCAGACCGACCGGGCGGCTTCGGCTTCGGCATCGGCGCGGCGCCCGAGGATCTGGTGGGCCAGACGCTGTTCGACGAGGAGCATCCACGGGATCCAGCTGACGCCCTGGACGATCCCGATGTGGACGACCTGGGCGCTCATGGAGCCGGCGAAGGCGAACGACGCCGCGCCGAGACAGGCGGCGAACGGGCGCAGTTGCTGCTGGCGGAGCAGGGCGTACATGCCGACGGCGGCCGTGACGTAGACGACGACCAGGTTGACGGTCCACGCCGCCAGCACCGGGAGGAAGGCGAACAACCACGTGAAGGGGTAGAGGGCGCCGGCATTGAGACCGCCCAGGAGGGGGCTACCGCTCCAGATGTACGGATTCCACAGCGGCAGGTGGCCGTGACGCAGATCCTCTCCGGCCAGCGCCCGGAGGGGGAGGTTCTGGATCTGGTTGTCGGAGTTCACGACGGCGTGACCGCAGAGGGCGGGCACGACGAAGACGAGGATGGGAACGGCGAGCAGGACGAAGATGCAGCGCCGGTCACGCCGGCCGAGGCCGAGCCAGCGCGCCGCCCCGGCGGGCCATGCCGTCACCGCCGCCATGTCGCCCCGGCGCCGTGCCCTCACCGCGAGCCACGCCGTGAGGGCAGGCCCGCCTGTGTCATGACCCCTCCTCGACGCACCCCGCAGCGGACAGCGAACTGTACAGCGCCTCCGCGTGGCGCTTCGGACCCGTCCGGGCGCCGGATGGCCGGCGGGTCGGTCGCCTCCGGTTACGTGTCGAGGATCAGCTCGTACTCGAACCAGGTGGTCCGCTCGGCGCCCATCTGCTCGTAGAGGCGCTGGGCCCGGCGGTTGTCGATCGCCGTGGACCACCGGACACGTCGTGCGCCGCGGGCGCGGGCCGCCTCCGTGGTGGCGTCGATGAGACGGCGTCCGACGCCGTCACCGCGGGAGTCGGCGACCACATAGAGGTCGTTCATGACGACGATGTCCTCTGCTTCGACCGACGATGCGGCGAAATAGAGGCAGGCGTAACCGACGAGCCGTCCCCGGCGCCGCGCTCCGAGGATGCACCCGTCGTCGCCGTCACCGAGGAACCGGGCGAAGAAGGTCCGGTTGCGCTGACCGTCGGGAGAGCCCACGCCGTAGAAGCGTTGGTAGTCGGCGATGAGGGGGAGGACGGCGTCGTAGTCCTCGGCACCGACGGGGGCGATCACAAGGTCGTCGATCAGGCGTCCGCCTTCACCTTGGTCATCCGGTCGGCGAGGTTGGCCGGCATGACGTCGTAGTGATCGTGCTCGGCCCGGAACCGGCCGCGTCCCCCGGTGAGCGAGCGGAGGTCGACGGCGTAGCGCTGAATCTCCGAGGTCGGCACCAGGGCGGTGATCACCTGGCGCCCGCCGTCGGTGGTGTCGGTGCCCTGCACCCGTCCCCGACGGGCATTGAGGTCACCGAGCACCTCGCCCTGCATCGACGCCGGGACGGTGACCTCGAGGCGAGAGATCGGTTCCAGGAGAACGGGGTCCGCTTTGGCCATCGCTTCGCGGAAGGCGAGAGACCCCGCCATCTTGAAGCTCATCTCCGAGGAGTCGACGGCGTGGAACTTGCCGTCGTAACAGGTGGCCTGGACGTCGACGACCGGATACCCGAAGATCCCACCGAGGGACATGGCCTCGAGGACACCCTTCTCCACCGCCGGGATGTACTGCCGGGGGATGGCCCCGCCCACCACTTCGTCGACGAAGTGGAAGCCCTCGCCGCGCTCGAGCGCTTCGATCCGCAGCGAGGCCACGCCGAACTGACCGTGGCCTCCGGTCTGCTTCTTGTAGCGCCCCTCGGCCTCGGCTTGCTTCGAGATCGTCTCGCGGTAAGGGATGCGGACGTCCTCGGTCTCGACGTCCACGCCGAACTTCCGGTGGAGCCGCTCGGCGGCGACGGCCAGGTGGGTCTCGCCCGTCCCCCGCAGGATCGTCTGGTGCGTCTCGTCGACCCGTTCGACGAGGAGGGCCGGGTCCTCGTCCTGCAGGCGGTGCAGTCCGGTCATGAGCTTGTCCTCGTCGCCCTTGGACTTGGGCCTGATGGCGACGGCCAGGGCCACCGGTTCGGGATCGGGTCCGGGGACGGTGACAGGTGTGCCCTTGGGGGCGAGCGTGTCGCCGGTGGCCGTGTCCGACAGCTTGGGCACCGCCACCAGGTCACCGGCCTGCGCCTCGCCCACGGGTTCGGCCTCCTTGCCCCGGAGGAGCTGCAGGACGTGGAGCTTCGCCTCGGCGTGGCTGCGGGGGTTGGTGAGGACGGAGTCGGGACGGATGGTGCCCGAGAGCACCCGCAGGAGCGAGATCTTGCCCACGTAGGGATCCGAGATGGTCTTGAACACCCGGGCCAGAGGTTGACCCGAGGGATCGCAGGCCACCTCCTGCTCGGTGTCGCCGGCCTGGACCTTCACGGGCGGGCGGCTGTCGGGCGAGGGAGCGATCTCGGCCAGGAGCGATGCCAGGCGGTCGATACCGACGCCGGTGGCGGCCGATCCGCAGACCACTGGGAAGACGAGTCCTTCGGCCACCCCTGAGGCCAGAGTGGCCTCGAGCTCCTCCGTGGTCGGGGTCTCACCGTCGAGGTAGCGCTCCATGAGGGCGTCGTCGCCGACGACGATCCCCTCCACCAGCTGCTCGCGCACCTGGTGCTCCACGTCGGCGAGATCGTCGGGGATGGGGCCCTGGCGTGGCGTGCCACCGTCGTAGAGCAGAGCGCTGTCGGTGAGGAGGTCGGCGATGCCGCGGAACGAGCTCTCTTCGCCCACCGGCAATTCGAGGGGGGCGATGCCGGCACCGAACCGCTCCTGGAGTCCGGCCAGCGTCCGGTCGAAACTGGCGCGTTCACGATCGAGCTTGTTGATGAAGACCAGGCGGGGCAGGCCGAGCTCGGTGGCCAGTTCCCACGCCGCCTCGGTCTGGGCCTCGACGCCGTCGACGGCGCTCACCACCACCACGACCAGGTCGACGACCGAACAGGCGGCCCGGACCTCGCCGAAGAAGTCGGCGTAGCCCGGGGTGTCGATGAGGTTGATCTTGACGTCCCCGACCATGATGGGGGCGAGGGCCAGGGAGATCGACATGTGGCGCTTGATCTCCTCGGGCTCGAAATCGCAGACGGTGGAGCCGTCGTCGACCTTCCCGGCCCGGGGGACGACCCCGGTGGCGTACAGAAGAGCCTCCGCCAGTGTCGTTTTGCCCGCACCGTTGTGCCCGACCAGGGCAACGTTGCGGATGCGCGACGGTGGAAAGCTGGTCACCCCGAGCACCTCCCCTCGCTCGATCACCGCCGGCGCCGACCACCGTCGGGGGCGCCCAGCCTACCGTCGGGCACCGATTTCGCCAGGGGCCGGTCGGGGCCGTCGGGGCCCGGTCGTGGGCCGAGCCATTCCGGGGGGCCCGAAGGCGCCGATGGTAGGCTGAAAGAGTCAGTCGTGAGGAGGAAACTCGCAGATGTTCGATGGTCGCTGGCGACATGCCGTGGACCGTACGACGAAGCCGGTGGGTCAGGTGCTCGTCCGAACCGGCGTCACCGCCGACGTGCTCACCATCTTCGGGCTGGTCATGTCGGTCGTCACCGCTGTGGCCGTCGGCACGGGGCACCTCGTTCTCGGGATCATCCTTCTCTTCCCGACCGGTCTCCCCGACCTGTTCGACGGACCGGTGGCCAAGGCGGCGGGCACGGCATCGATACGCGGCGCCTTCTTCGACTCCGTGGCCGACCGGGTCTCCGACGCCTTTCTCTTCGGCGGTGTGTCGTGGTACCTGGCCGCCCATCACGACGGTCAGCTCGTCCTCCTGCCGTTCGCCATCCTCGCCCTGACGGCCCTCATCTCGTACCAGCGGGCCAAGGCCGAGCTTCTCGGTCTGTCGGCCAAGGGCGGGCTCATGGAGCGCGCCGAGCGGTTCATCATGCTCGGCCTGTGTTTCATCGCCGGGGCTGTTTCGCCGGCCGCCCTGGTCCCCGCCCTGTGGGTGTTCTTCGGGCTGATCATGGCCACGGCCATCGGGCGGTTCGTGCGCGTCTGGCAGGAAGCCGAAGGGCCCGTCCGGGCGCCGTCGGTGCGGACGCACCGCGCCGATTCCGGGCGTGCCGTGGCACGGCGCCGCGCCGCGCGGGTCGATTCGCGCTGGCGGACCTGGCGCGAGACCCGTGCCCAGCGTGACGCCACCGGCGTCCACTTCGTCCAACCCCAGCGTGCCGACCAACCTCTGGGACGCTGGCGGGCGCGGCGCCACAACGTGCTGGCCAGCCGATCGGGCCGCATCTGGCGGGCCCGTCGCGCCGCACCACCGCGTGAGCGGGCCGGTCGCCGGCCCGGCTCGGGCGGGCTCTGAGCACTCGACGCACCGATACGTCTGTGGAGGCGCCGCCGCCCTCCGAGGCCCGCGCCCGGGCCACCTATCTCCTCTACCGCGGTCTCGGCACCGCCATGCAGCATCTGCCCGAGTCGGTGGCCAGCGCGGCGGCGGCCGTAGTCGGCATGGCCCTCACCACCGGCCGACGCGACGCCCGCGCCGTCTATGCGCGCCACGTCAGGCGGGTCGTCGGGGCCGGGTTGTCCGACGCCGAGGTCCGCGCCTGGACGCGGCGGGCCTTTCTCAACTACGCCCGCTACTGGCTCGAGGGGGCCCGGTTGCCGGCCGTGGACCCGCGCGTCATCGAGGCCCGCATGATCATGGAGTCGGGGTACGAGCACCTGGTGACGGGGATGGCCGCCGGCAAAGGAGTGGTCCTGGCTCTTCCCCATCTGGGGCGCTGGGAGTGGGGCGGCGCCTGGCTGAACCTGCAGGGGTATCCGATGACGGCGGTGGCCGAACCCGTGCATCCCCCTCAGCTCTACGACTGGTTCGTCTCACAGCGCCAGGCCATGGGGCTGACCATCGTGCCCCTCGGCGCCGAGGCCGGGGGCGTCCTCCTGCGCACGCTGCGCGCCGGCGGCCTGGTCGGCCTCCTGTGCGATCGCGACATTGTCGGCAACGGGGTCGAGGTCGACTTCTTCGGTGAGCGCACCACCCTGCCGGCGGGCCCGGCGACGCTGGCGTTACGGACCGGTGCCGCCCTCTTGCCCGCCGCCGTCTACGGCGGGCCGGGTCGCGATCACACGGGGGTGATCCTGCCGCCGGTGGTGGCCGAGCGCACCGGGCGCCTGCGGGCCGACGTGACACGCGTCACGCAGGAGGTGGCGCACAATCTGGAGTATCTGATCCGGCGCGCCCCGGATCAGTGGTACCTCTTCCAGCCCAACTGGCCGAGCGACCGCGGCGATGCGCCGGCGTCCCCGTCGACGACGGGACCGGCGGACGACGGCGGCTGACGGGTCGGTCGTGCGGATCGCCCTGGTCTGTCCCTACAGCCTGAGCCAGCCCGGTGGCGTCCAGGGCCAGGTGCTCGGGCTGGCCCGCGCCCTGGAGGCGATCGGCCTCGACACCCTGGTGCTGGCACCGGCCGACGGGCCCGTCGGCGACATGGCGTCGCACGTGGTGGCGTTGGGCCGTTCCCTGCCGGTGCCCGCCAACGGGTCCGTGGCCCCCATCTCTCTCGGACCCGTCGGCGCCGGGCGCGCCGTGCGCAGGATCCGCGGCGCCGGTGTCGACGTCGTCCATCTGCACGAGCCCCTCGCGCCGGGCGCCGGGTACGCCTGTCTCGTCGCCTGCCCGCAGCCCAAGGTCGGGACGTTCCACCGTGCCGGTGCCAGTGCCGCCTACCGCCTCCTGGGTCCGGTGGCCCGGTGGGCGGCTCGTCACCTCGATGTCCGCTGCGCCGTGTCGCCCGAGGCGATGACCACGGCCCGAGAAGCTCTGGGCGGGCGTTACGAGGTGGTGGGCAACGGGGTGGAGCTCGACCGCTTCGCCGCCGCCGAGCCCTGGCCCACGCGGGGCCCGACGGTGCTCTTCGTCGGTCGACACGAGCGTCGGAAGGGCCTCGGGATCCTGCTCGAGGCGTTCGGTCGAGACGACGGCCCCGGGGCCACGGCGACGCTGTGGGTGGTGGGTCACGGGCCGGAGACCGACGCGCTGCGGGCGCGGCTTCCCGCCGGCGCCCGCGTGGAGTGGTTGGGGCGTGTGGGCGACGACGAGTTGGCGTCGCGCCTGCGCGGGGCCCACGTGCTGTGCGCCCCGTCACTCGGTGGCGAGTCCTTCGGGATGGTCCTCCTCGAAGCCATGGCGGCGCGGACCGCGGTGGTGGCGAGCGACATCCCCGGATATCGGTTCGTCGCCGGTCGCCACGCCCGGCTCGTCACTCCGGGCGACGCCGTCGCCCTGGCCCGGGCTCTGGCCCGGTCGGTGGACGATGTCACCGCCAGCGCCGGTGCGTCGGCGCCGGCCGCTCTCGACAGCGCCTTCGCCCATGCGTCGACGTGGTCGATGGCCCGGTTGGCCGAGCGCTACACGGGGATCTACGAGGCCGCCTTGTCGTCGAGACAGCCGGCGGGCTGAGCGGGACGCGTACACTTCCGCCATGTCCGCCTCCTCCGGCTCGTCTTCGGGCCGTCGCCGCGGCGGTCGTCCGCCGTCGCCGGGGAACCAGCGTGCCGGCGCCTCCGGGGGGCGTGGCGGCTCCGGAGGGTCGGGGAAATCCCGGTCGGGCAGTGGGACGGGCTCGGGCCAGCGCGGTGGTGGGCGTGGTGGGAATTCCCGTGGACGCAGCAGCGGTGGCCGCAGCGGGGGACAGAGCGGAAACGGGCGGGGTCGATCGTCGGCCGGAGGGCCGAACCGGTCGGGTCCCCGTACCGGAGGGTCCCGGGGGACGTCGGGTGGCGGCGCCCCGTCCGTCGTGGTGGAGCCGATTGTGGTGCTCGAGCCGGGCCCGGTGCCGGGTGAAGAGGCCGCCGCCGCCCGCGGTAACCGTCGGCGAGGTCTCGCCATCGCCGCCTGCCCCGGCGTCGTCGCCGGTGTGGTGGTGGCTGTCGTGTGCGTCGTGCTCGCCGGGCCGGTGGTCGGTGTGCTGGCGGGCGTCGCCGTCGGGACGGTCGTCGCGGTGGCGTGCTGGTGGGGTGCCACACCCGCTCTGGTGCGGGCCCTGCACGCCGAGCCCGCCGACGAGGACGACTACGCCCGCGTCTTCAACCAGGTGGAGGGTCTGTGCGCCACCATGGGCCTGGCGTTGCCCACCGTCTGTGTGGTGGAGGACGACGTCCTCGGCGCCCTGGCCCTCGGCCGCCGTCGTCGCGTCGCCGTCCTGGTGGTCACATCGGGACTGGCGGCGTCACTCGACCCGGTGCAGCTCGAGGGGGTGCTGGCCCACGAACTGGTCCATGTGAAGCGCGCCGACATCGTGCCCGCCACCATGGCCGCCGCCGTCGCCCTTCCGCTCGTGGCCGTGTTGCCGGGCATGGCGAACCTCGTCCACGCTCTGGCGGGGCGAGGTCGAGAGTTCCGCACCGACCAGCTGGCGGTGAGCGTCACCCGCTACCCGCCGGGACTGCGCGAGGCACTGGCCCTGATGGTCGACGGTCCCGTGGCGCGCCCCCCGTCCCCGTTGGCGGGACGGGGAGTGGCGCTCGTCACCCGGTGGCTGTGGACGGTCTCGCTGGCCGATGCCACCGGCGGGCGCCGGTCCCAGGGCGGTGTGGCCGGCGAGCTGGACGACGCCGCCGTCCGGGTCGCCGCCCTGGACGAGTGGTGAGCGCCCGGAGGGAACGTCGGGCCCGGCGGTAGACTGACCGGCATGCGCGACGCCCCCCCCACGTCATCGGCGACACCCGACGAATCCCCGGTGCCGCCCGATCGACGGTCGGCACCGGGCGACGGGCGCCGCACGGCCACGTTCACGGTGAAGCGCGGGCTCGCCGACATGTTGCGCGGGGGCGTGATCATGGACGTCGTCACCGACGAACAGGCCCGCATCGCCGAGGATGCCGGTGCCGTGGCGGTGATGGCCCTCGAGCGCGTACCGTCCGACATCCGCGCCCAGGGTGGCGTGGCGCGGATGAGCGATCCGGCGCTGGTGGAGGCCATCCAGCACGCCGTGACGATCCCCGTGATGGCCAAGGCGCGTATCGGGCACTTCGCCGAGGCGCAGGTTCTCGAGGCGCTCGCCGTCGACTACATCGACGAGAGCGAGGTCCTCACCCCGGCCGACGAAGCGCATCACATCGACAAGTGGGCGTTCCGGGTGCCGTTCGTGTGCGGCGCCACCAATCTGGGGGAGGCGTTGCGCCGCCTCTCCGAAGGGGCGTGCCTGATCCGCTCGAAGGGCGAGGCGGGCACGGGGAACATCGTGGAAGCCGTCCGCCACCTCCGGTCGATCCTGGGCGACATCCGTGCCCTCACGCAGGCCGATGCCGCCGAGCGCTACGCCTGGGCCAAGAACCTGTCGGCCCCGATCGAGCTCGTCCGTGAAGTGGCGGAATCGGGCCGTCTCCCCGTCCCTCTGTTCTGCGCCGGAGGGATCGCCACGCCGGCGGACGCCTCCCTGGTGATGCAGCTGGGGGCCGAGGCCGTCTTCGTCGGATCGGGCATCTTCAAGAGCGAGGACCCCGCCCGTCGCGCCCGGGCCATCGTGGAGGCGACCACCCATCACGACGACCCCCAGATCGTGGCCAAGGTCAGCCGGGGCCTGGGAGCGTCCATGCCCGGACTCGAGATCGGCGACCTGGACCAGCGCATGGCCGGACGCGGCTGGTAGGTGGTCCGCTCCGTGCCCCACGTGGCGGCCGCCGAGGTGCCTCCAGGTGAAGATCGGTGTCCTCGCCCTGCAAGGCGACGTCGCCGAACATCGCCGCGCCCTGGCTGACCTCGACGTCGCCAGCCGGGCCGTGCGCCGGCCGACGGACCTGCCCGGGGTGGACGGGATCATCCTCCCGGGCGGCGAGTCGACCACCATGTCGCTGCTTCTCCAGTCGTCGGGGCTGCTCGAGCCCCTGGGCAAGGAGATCGCCGCCGGCCTGCCCGTCTTCGGTACCTGCGCCGGGATGATCCTCCTTGGTTCGTCGGTGACCGGGGGGCGAGGTGACCAGGTCTGTTACGGGGCCATCGACATCGGCGTACGACGCAACGGCTACGGGCGCCAACTGGCGTCCTTCGAATGTGATCTGGACGTTCCCGTCATCGGCGCCGAGCCCCTGCACGCCGTGTTCATCCGGGCCCCACTGGTCGAGTCGACCGGTGACGGGGTGGAGATCCTGGCCACCGTCGAGCCGTCGACCGACGGCCCGGACGCCTCCGGGCCCGGCGCGACGGCCATCGCCGGTCTCACCGGTACCGCCACGGCCACACCGGTGTTGTGCCGCCAGGGGCCGGTTCTGGTGGCTGCCTTTCACCCGGAGCTCACCGGGGACCGGCGGCTGCACCGGCTGTTCGTATCGACGATCGCGCAGAGGGGACGGTAGACGATGTCGGGTCACTCGAAATGGGCCACCACGAAACACCGCAAGGCCGCCGTCGACCAGGCGCGGGCCAAGAGCTTCGCCAAGCTGATCAGGCAGCTCGAGGTGGCCGCCCGCGAGGGCGGCAGCGACCTCACGGCCAACGCCACGCTGCGCACCATGTTCGACAAGGCACGCTCGGCCTCGGTTCCCATGGACACCATCGAGCGCGCCATCAAGCGGGGTTCGGGCGAGCTCGAAGGGGTGCGCTACGAGCAGGTTTCCTACGAGGGGTACGCGCCCGGAGGCGTGGCCATCATCGTCGAGACGCTGACCGACAACCGCAACCGGACCGGCGCCGAAGTGCGCAACGTCTTCGCCCGCAGCGGTGGGTCGATGGCCGAGCCGGGAGCGGTGTCGTGGCAGTTCGAACGCAAGGCGGTGATCGGCCTGCCGCGGAGCCTCGACGAGGACAAGGTGATGGAGGTGGCCATGGAAGCCGGCGCCGAGGATCTGAGCGACGAGGGTGACCGGTGGGTGGTCACCGCGGCGCCGACCGACCTGATCGCCGTCCGGGACGGACTCGAGGCCGCCGGGATGACCGTCGAGTCGGCCGAGCCGGCCATGGTGGCGACCACCACCGTGCCCGTCACCGAGGAGGGTGAGGCCCGCCGGGTCCTGCGTCTTCTCGAGGCGCTCGACGACCACGACGACGTCCAGAACGTCTGGTCCAACTTCGACATCCCCGACGAGGTCCTGGCCGCCGCCGCCGACTGACGGGTCCCGGCGTTCCGGCGACGGTCCACCGGTGCCCCGGCGACCCTTGCTACAGTCGAACGCGTGTTCGTCCTGGGCATCGACCCCGGCCTGTCGCGCTGCGGCTATGGGCTCGTCCAACGGTCCGGGAGCCGGCTGACGGCGACCGCCGGGGGGATCGTCACGACCGACGCGGCCCAGCCGTTGCCCGAGCGCCTCCATGCGCTGTTCACGGAGCTCCGGACCCTCGTGACCGAGATGCGACCCGACGCCGTGGTGGTCGAGCGCGTCTTCTTCCAGACCAACGTCCGGACGGCCATGGCCACGGGGCAGGCCGGTGGACTGGCCCTGGTGGCGGCGGCCGAGGCGGGGTGCGAGGTGGCGCAGTACACGTCCAACGAGGTGAAGCAGGCCGTCGTCGGCTTCGGCAGCGCCTCGAAGGAGCAGGTGCAGAACATGGTCGCCGCCGTACTGGACCTTCCCGAACGTCCGAGTCCGCCCGACGTGGCCGACGCCCTGGCTCTGGCCGTCTGTCACCTCACCTCCCAGCCCCTGCGTCGGGCCATCGCTGCCGCCAGCGCCGGAGGGCACCCGTGATCGGATGGTTGAACGGGAGGCTGATCGCCCGGACGGCCGACGGGGAGTTGCTCGTCGACGTCCACGGGGTCGGGTACCGGGTGAGCGTGCCCGCCCCTCTGCTGGTCACGGCCGGCGAACCGGGAGCCGAGGTGACCCTGCACGTCCACACGCACGTGCGTGAGGACGCCATCGTCCTGTACGGCTTCGCCACCACCGAAGAGCGACGCTGCTTCGAGGCCCTGCTGTCCGCCCACGGCGTGGGACCAGCCCTGGCCCTGGCCGTGCTCTGTGCGCTGCGACCGTCCGACATCGTCCGGGCCGTGCTCGACGAGGACCTCGACGTGTTGTGTGCCGTTCCCGGAGTGGGCCGCAAGACGGCGGCCCGGCTGGTCCTCGACCTCCGGGCCCGTCTCGAGCTTCCGGAGTTCGCCGGTGCCGGCGTGCCCGGGAGCTCGGCCGGCACGACGGCCGAGCCGCGTGGTGAGGTCCGCGCCGCCCTGGCGGAGCTCGGGTACGCCCCCGAGGAGATCCGGCGGGCCCTCCACGAGATACCGGACGACGGAGCGGTGGAGGAGTTGCTGCGCCACGCCTTGCGCGAGCTGGCGAGCGCCCGGTGAGTCGTCGCGAGGTGGTGGCCGTCCCCGCTGCCGAATCGGTTCCGGCCACGCCGGTGGACGACGGGCCGGTGGACGACAGGCCGGTGGACGACAGGCCGGTGGACGACAAGCCCGTGGATGACGAGGTGGTGCGTCCGGTCGACCCCGCCGTCGACCCCGTCGATCTGGCCGACGAGGTCCGGCTCCGGCCGCGACGGCTCGAGGAGTTCCACGGGCAGGCACAGCTCACCGAGCACCTGCATATCGTGCTCGAGGCAGCCCGGAGGCGCGAGCAGCCGGTGGACCACCTGTTGTTCGCCGGCCCACCCGGGTTGGGGAAGACGTCGTTGGCCGGGATCGTGGCCGCCGAGATGGGTGTCGGCCTGCGCATCACCTCGGGCCCGGCGCTCGTCCGCACCGGCGATCTCGCCGCCATCCTGACCGATCTGCAGCACGGTGACGTCCTGTTCATCGACGAGATCCACCGTCTGCCGCGGCCGGTCGAGGAGGTCCTGTATCCGGCCATGGAGGACTTCCAGCTGGACATCCTCATCGGCAAGGGACCGACGGCGCGGTCGATCCGTCTCGACCTGCCGCGCTTCACCCTGGTGGGGGCGACGACGCGCACCGGTCTCCTCACCGGACCGCTGCGCGACCGGTTCGGGTTCCTCGGTCGTCTCGACCTGTACGCCCCCGACGACCTGCAGGGCATCGTGACGCGGGCGGCGGGGATCCTCGGCGTCGAGGTGGCGGCCGAAGGCGCCTGGCAGATCGCCGCCCGCGCCCGCGGCACGCCCCGGATCGCCAACCGGCTCCTGCGGCGTGTGCGCGACTACGTCGAGGTGCGGGCGGAGGGGGCCATCACGGCCGAGCTGGCCGCCGAGGGTCTGGAGATGTTCGGTGTCGACGGGCTCGGTCTCGACAAGGTCGACCGGGCCATCCTCGACGCGCTGTGCCGGCGTTTCGACGGGCGCCCGGTCGGACTGGTGACCCTGGCGCAGTGCATCGGTGAGGAGACCGAGACCGTGGAGGACGCCTACGAGCCCTACCTGCTCCAGCAGGGCCTGGTGATGCGGACGCCGCGCGGACGGGTGGCCACGGCCCGGGCCTTCGAGCACCTGGGGATGCGCGATCCCCGGGCCGATCCGGTGAGCGGAGCGGCCACCTTGTGGTGAGTGGGACACATCGCAGCTGGTGGACGGGGGTGGACCGCCGCCGGTGCCCGGGCTACGGGGTGGGCCTGGGCTAAGGTCGAGCGCTCGGAACCAGCCGGAGACGACCCCGCCCATGCCGCCGCCCACAGCCACCGCTCTCCTTGTCGTCGAACTGGCGAAGTCGTCGACGTCGACGAAGACGACGACGGGTGGGAGCATCGAGTCGGTCCTCTTCATCGTCATCCTTTTCGGGCTGGCCTACGTCTTCTTCCTCCGACCCCGCTCGCAGGCCGCCCGCCGCCAGCGCGACACGCTGATGGAGCTCTCCGCCGGTGACGAGGTCCTCACCGGGGCCGGCATCTTCGGTACCGTGCTCGACGTGGAGGCGGACCGGGTCACGCTCGAGACGGCGCCGGGGACGCGGATCACCGTGGTGCGATCGACCATCGCCCGGCGCATCACCGAACCCGGTGGGAATTCGGTGGCCGAGCAGAACTGGCATGACGAGAGCCACGACGGCGTGGCCGAGGCGGCCGGGTGGCACGACCCGACCGAGCCGGGTCCGACCGAGCCGGGTGCGGCCGACCATGACAGCGGCGATCCGGGCGGGGCCACCGACGAGCCCGAGGCCGAGGCGCCGGGCACCGGACAGGGGGGCGGTCGGTGAAGCGGTCACTCGTCATCAGCCTGGGCCTCGTGGTGGCCATCACCGTGATCCTCCTGGCGGCCACCCTGGGGGCCGGCTGGTCACCCAAGCTGGGCCTCGACCTCGCCGGCGGTTCGGAGATCGTCTACCGACCGGCCCACGCCATCAACAGCGGCCAGATGAACGTCACCATCAACGTCATCCGCAACCGCGTCGACGCCGCCGGTGTGTCGGGTGCCAACGTCAACTCCCAGGGCGGGAACGTCGTCGTGCAGCTGCCGGGGCTGAAGGACCCCGGGAAGGTCATCGCCCTCATCGGCCAGACGGCGCAGTTGCAGTTCCGTCCGGCGCTGTGCCAGGTGGCCCCGTACACGCCACCCAAGAAGGGCACCAAGCTGCCTCCGCTGCCGGGTACGTGCTCGGCCAGCCAGTACTCGCTGCTGGCCCCCAACCTGACCGTGGACACCACGACGGGCACGTCCAATCAGGGCTCCATCGGTTTCGACCCCGTGCTGGTGTCGTACCCGTCGACGACACCCGCCTTCGACGACGCCCACCCCCACAGCCCCGTCCTGGTCCCGCTGCTCAACGGTGGGGGCCAGCGCCTGCTGCTCGGCCCCTCGGAGCTGAGCGGGACCGCCGTCGCCAGTGCCCAGGCCAACTTCGAGTCCCCCAATTGGGTGGTGAACGCCACCCTCACGGGCAAGGGGTCGCAGGGGTGGGACAACCTGTCGAAGAAGTACTTCCACGAGATCATCGGCATCGACCTCGACGGTCAGGTGGTCTCGGATCCTCTCACGTTGCCCGCCCAGGCGACGTGGACGTCGTTCGCCGGCAGGGTGCAGATCAGCGGCACCTTCACCCAGACCGAGGCCCAGGATCTGGCCCTCGACCTGAACTACGGCTCGCTGCCGGTCCGGCTCACGAACATCGACCAGACCACGGTGTCGCCGGCTCTGGGCAAGTCCTCTCTCGACGCCGGTCTGGGCGCCGGGATCGGTGGGCTGATCCTCGTCCTCATCTACACCATCCTCTACTACCGGGCCCTCGGCGTCGTGGTGGTCTCGGGACTGATCGTCACCGCCGGACTGCTCTTCGTCTTGGTGTCCGCTCTCGGACACTCGGGGTTGAACCTGACCCTGGACCTGTCGGGTGTCACCGGCCTGATCGTGTCTCTCGGTATCACCGTCGACTCCTACATCGTGTATTTCGAACGATTAAAGGACGAAGTGAGGAGCGGACGATCGGTCCGCACCAGTGTGGACAAGAGCTTCCAGGGCGCCTTCCGGACGGTGCTGGCCGCCGACACGGTGTCGTTCGCCGCCGCCCTCGTGCTGTGGCTGCTGGCCGCCGGCACGGTGAAGGGGTTCGCCTTCTTCCTGGGCCTCTCCACCCTGCTCGACGTGTTCACGACGTACTTCTTCACCCGACCCCTGGTCATCATGCTGGGACGCAATACCAAGGTCACGAGCGCCCGCATCATCGGTATCGCCCGGGGCCTGGCCATTGACTCCGGAGGGCCATCGTGACGATCACCGACGACACCCTCGCCACCGCCACCTCGCCCGACAAGCGTCCCAACGCCTTCGTCCGTCTGTACCGCGGTGAGACGTCGTTCGACTTCGTCGGTCGACGGCGCCTGTGGTACCTGATCTCGGGCGTCGTCATCGTGGCGGGTCTCGTCTCCATGGGGGCGAAAGGGTTCAACTTCGGGATCGACTTCAAGGGCGGGCAGTCGTGGGAGGTGGTGGCGCCCCCCGCGGTGAGCGCCGGCACCGTGCAGAACGCCCTGCAGTCCGCCGGGGTGTCCGGGCCCGTCATCGAGTTCCTGGGAACGGGAAGCCACCGGAAGGTCCAGGTCGAGGCCGACCTGAACAAACTCTCACCGACGCAGAGGACGGTGACCGAGGCCGCCGTGGCCAAGGCGCTCGGCCGGATCAGCAACACACCGGCATCGGAGGTGACGTTCTCCGACGTGGGCCCCACCTGGGGTAGCCAGATCACCGACAAGGCCATCTTGGCCGTGCTCGTCTTCTTCATCGTGGTCGTCGGCTACATCACGTTGCGGTTCGAGTGGAAAATGGCCATGGCCGCCCTGATCGCCGTGCTCCACGACCTGTTCGTGACGGCCGGGATCTATTCGCTCACCGGGTTCCAGGTCACCCCCGACACGGTGGTGGCCATCTTGACCATCCTCGGATACTCGCTGTACGACACCGTGGTGGTCTTCGACCGCGTGGGTGAGAACACGAAGGGTTTCGGCGCGTCCGGGCGGATGACGTACGAGGACGTCGTGAACCTGTCGATGAACCAGACGCTGGCCCGCTCCATGAACACCTCCCTGGTCGCCATCCTGCCCGTCCTGTCCGTCCTCGTGATCGGCGCCCAGATCCTGGGGGCCACCACCCTTCAGTACTTCGGTCTGGCCCTCGTCATCGGGCTCACCTCGGGGGCGTACTCGTCGATCTTCATCGCCTCGCCCATCCTGGCCGTCATGAAGGAGCGCGAGCCCCGTTACGTGAACATCCGCCAGAAGCTGGCCAACCGCGCCGACCGGACGGGGTTGCTCACGCCCCGGGCCGCCGCTCTGTCGACGGCGACGACGTCGTCGACGGCCCGAGCGACGGGGCGCGGCGGCCGCGCCGCCACGCCGAAACGCCAGGGCGAGGTTCTGCGCCCCGGGAGCGCCGGCCGGACGGGAACCGGGACCCGCCCGGCGGTTCCGACCCCCGATGAGGCGACCGGGGCCGAGGAGGAGGCCGTCACCGCCAACGGTGCGGCCCGTCGCGCCGGCGGCACGGCCAAACGGCCGGCGTCGGCCTCGGGGGCCCGTCGGCCACCGCCTCGTCCGCGCAAGGGCAAGGGGAAGGGCAAGGGCGGTCGTCGCCGGTAATCGGCGGTAGGGAGCCCCGGATGGTCACGGTCGACCAGGCGGGCAGGTACCGTGGGATGGATGGTCACCGTCGAGCGTCAGGCTGCGCCCTTCCGGCGCCCGGCCCTGCTCGACGACCTTCTGGCAGGGCTCCTGCGGTCCGAGGACGGGCGCCGGTCGCTCTCGTCGGAGACTGACCGGCAACTGATCGCCCTGGCCGGGGCGGCCGCCGAAGCGGCCCACGCCGGCCAGGTGAGGCAGACGGGCGAGCCCTATGTCACCCACCCGGTGGCCGTGGCCGGCATCGTGGCCGACCTGGGCCTCGACGCCCTGTCGGTGGCCGCCGCCCTCCTGCACGACGCCGTGGAGGACACGGGACTGAGCCTCGACGACGTCGTCGTCCAGTTCGGCCCCGAGGTGGCGGCCATCGTCGACGGGGTCACCAAGCTCGACCGCCTGCAATTCGATTCCAAGGAGGCGCAGCAGGCCGCCACCGTCCGCAAGATGCTCGTGGCCATGGCCAACGACTGGCGGGTTCTCGTCATCAAGTTGGCCGACCGCCTGCACAACATGCGGACCATCGCCGTGATGCCGGAGTGGAAGCAGCGTCGCACGGCACAGGAGACCCTCGACATCTACGCCCCGCTCGCCCACCGTCTCGGCATCCAGGAGCTCAAGTGGCAGCTCGAGGACCTGGCGTTCGCCACCCTCCATCCCAAGCGCTACGCCGAGATCGAGCAGATGGTGGCCACTCGTGCCCCCGAGCGCGACGACTATCTGGCACGCGTCCTGGTGGCCGTACGCCAGCGCCTGGGCGTGTCGGTGGTCGGTGCCGACGTGACCGGGCGTCCGAAGCACCTGTGGAGCATCTACGAGAAGATGGTGGTCCGCGGCAAGGAGTTCGCCGAGATCCACGACCTGGTGGCCATCCGCGTCATCGTCGACTCGGAGAAGGACTGTTGGGCGGCCCTCGGCTCCATCCATGCCATCTGGAGTCCCGTCCAGGGCCGTTTCAAGGACTACATCAACAGCCCGAAGTTCAATCTCTACCAGTCCCTGCACACCACGGTGATCGGTCTCGAGGGCAAGCCCATCGAGGTCCAGATCCGCACCCATGAGATGCACCGCCGGGCCGAGTACGGCATCGCCGCCCACTGGGGCTACAAGGAGCAAAGCAAGGACGCCGGGAGGTCGACCACCGCCGAGATGGCCTGGTTGCAGCGCATCGTGGACTGGCAGCAGGAGACGATCGACCCTCTCGAGTTCCTGGAGACCTTGAAGCTCGATCTCGAACAGGACGAGGTCTACGTCTTCACCCCGAAGGGGAAGGTCATTGCCCTGGCGGCGGGGTCCACGCCGATCGACTTCGCCTACGCCATTCACACCGAGGTGGGCCACCGCTGCATCGGCGCCAAGGTCAACGGCCGGCTGGTCCCGCTCGACACGAAGCTGCAGTCGGCGGACACCGCCGAGATCATCACCTCGAAGGTCCCGTCGGCCGGACCGTCGCGCGACTGGCTGCAGATCGTCGCATCACCAAGGGCGCGCAACAAGATCCGGCAGTGGTTCAGCCGGGAACGGCGCGAGGACGCCATGGACACCGGTCGCGAGGAGCTGATCAAGGCTCTGCGGCGCGAGGGCCTGCCCGTCCAGAAGCTGGCCGCGTCGAATGCCCTCGAGCGCCTGGCGGCGGCCATGAACTACACCGATCTCGACGCCCTGCACGCCGCCATCGGGGACGGCCACGTGTCGGCGCGGTCCGTCTCCCAACGCCTGGCCCGTGACCTGCGCGGTGGCGGCCACGAGGACCAACTCCCCACCACCGTCGGTCCCGGCCTGGCGGCGCGCGCCCGGCGGGGTTCACCGGTCGGTGTGTACGTGGAAGGGCTCGACGACGTCATGGTGCGTCTGTCGCGCTGCTGTACCCCGGTTCCCGGAGACCAGATCGTCGGCTTCGTGACCCGGGGTCGCGGTGTCAGCGTGCATCGGGCCGACTGCGCCAATGCCAGCGCCCTGGCGGCGGGGGAGCAGGAGCGGCTGATCGAGGTGGAGTGGGACCGGGAGGGCTCCACCGTCTTCGTGGCTTCGATCGAGGTGCTCGCCTTCGACCGGTCGCGGCTGCTGTCGGACGTGACCCGGGTGGTCTCCGAGCACCACCTGAACATCGTGGCGTCCTCCAGCCAGACGGCCCCGGACCGGGTGAGCCGGATGCGCTTCGACGTCGAGCTGGCCGACCCCGGGCATCTCGACTCGTTGCTCAGCTCGCTCAAGCACCTCGACGGGGTCTTCGACGCCTTCCGTACCCTGCCCGGCCGAAAGGGCTGAACCCACCGGTGGCCGACGAGCAGGTCGAGACCGAGGTGGTGCGCGCCCCCAAAGGGACGCACGACGTCCTGTGGCCGGAGTCGAGCCGGTGGGAGGCCCTGGTGGCGGCGTTCGCGGTCCGGGCCCGTCGGGCGGGCTTCGGTCTGACGCTCACGCCCGTCTTCGAGGACGCCCGGCTGTTCCGCCGGGGGATCGGCGGCCAGAGCGACGTGGTGAACAAGGAGATGTACGAGTTCACCGACCGTGACGGGAGGCCGCTGGCGCTGCGGCCCGAGGGTACGGCCCCGATCGTCCGGGCCTTCGTCCAGAACCACCCACCGGTGCCGTGGAAGGCGTGGTACGTCACCCCGGCCTTCCGCTACGAGCAGCCGCAGGCGGGCCGGTACCGCCAGCATCACCAGCTGGGCGTCGAGGTGCTCGGGACCGAGGACCCCGACCTGGATGTGGAGGTGATCGCCCTGGCGGCCGGCTTCTACGCCGACCTGGGGCTTCGCCGGATCGACCTGGCCGTCAATTCGATGGGCTGTGCCGAGGACCGTCCCCCCTACGTGACGGCCCTGACGGCGTTTCTGTCCGAGCACGCCGCCGAGTTGTGCGACGAGCATCGTGAGCGCTTCTCGATCAACCCGCTCCGCGTGCTCGACTGCAAGCGGCCCCCGTGCCGGGCGGTGACGGAGAACGCCCCCCGGCTGGTCGACTTCCTCGACGAGTCCTGTACCGCCCACTTCGCCCGCGTGCGGGCCGGGCTCGAGGCCCTGGGAGTCGGGCACCGGCTCGAGCCCCGTCTGGTGCGCGGTCTCGACTACTACACGCGCACCACCTTCGAGTTCGCCGCCGAGGCGTTGACCACCGCCCAGAACGCCGTGGGAGGGGGCGGGCGCTACGACGGCCTGGCCGAGGCCATCGGCGGGGACCCGACGCCGGGGATCGGTTTCGGGATCGGTATCGAGCGCCTTCTGATGGCCTGCGACGCCGAAGGGTGCTTCGCCATCCACCCGCCTCCGGCCGAGGCCTTCGTCATCGACTTCACCGGGGGCGAAGAGGCACGTGACCTGGTCGACGAACTGCGCCGGACGGGGCTGACGGCCCTGCGGGCCTACGATGGCCGCTCGCCCAAGTCGCAGATGAAGCAGGCCGACAGATCGGGGGCCCGGTTCGCCGTGATCATCGGTCCCGAGGAGCTCGCCAACGGGGTGGTCACCCTGCGTCCCCTGCGTGAAGACGGTGACGAGCAGACGGTGACACGTCGGGATATCGCCACCCATTTGTCGGACCTGTCGAGCAAAGGACGAAGCGAAGGATGATGCCGTGACGGCGACGAGCATGCGGACACACATGTGCGGCGAGCTCACAGCGGCCGAGGAGGGAGCGCGCGTCCGCCTGTGCGGGTGGGTGGCGCGTCGGCGCGACCACGGCGAGCATCTGGCCTTCGTCGACCTGCGCGATCACAGCGGGATCGTCCAGTGCGTGGTCGACGGCAGCGTCGACGTGAGAAGCGAGTGGGTGGTTTCCGTCGAGGGCACGGTCCGCGCCCGCCCGGAGGGAACGGTCAACGCCGAGCTCGACACCGGGGAGATCGAGGTGGTCGAGTGCGCCGTCGAAGTTCTGGCCCAGGCCGAGCCGCCGCCTTTCCCGGTCGATGACCGTTCCGAGACCGACGAGTCCGTGCGGCTCCGGTACCGCTACGTGGACCTCCGTCGGCCACGGATGCAGCGGAACCTCCGGCTCCGGGCCCGGGCCGTCGCCGCCATGCGCGCTGCCATGGTCCGCCAGGGATTCTGCGAGATCGAGACGCCGTTGCTGTGGACGCCCACGCCCGAGGGGTCACGGGAATTCGCGGTGCCGTCGCGGCTGCATCACGGCGCCTTCTACGTCCTGCCCCAGAGCCCCCAGATCGCCAAGCAGCTGCTGATGGTGGGGGGAGCCGACCGGTACTTCCAGGTGGCGCGCTGTCTGCGCGACGAGGACCTGCGCGCCGACCGGCAGTTCGAGTTCAGCCAGCTCGACATCGAGGCGTCGTTCGTGACCCAGGAGGACATCCAGGCGGCCATCACCGAGGCGGTGGCCGACGCCACCGAGGCGGCCGTGGGGGAAACGCCCGGCGAGGTGGAACGGATAACGTGGCACGACTCGATGAACCGGTTCGGGACCGACAAACCCGATCTGCGCTTCGAGATGGAGCTCGTCGATCTCAGCCCCGCCTTCGAGGGGACCGCCGTGCGGGCCTTCTCGGCGCCGTGCGTCAAGGCCCTGCGGGTGCCGGGGGGCGCGTCGTTCGGGCGGAACCGTCTCGACACGCTGGTCGACCGGGCCAAGGCGCTCGGCGCCCAGGGCCTGGCCTGGTTCAAGGTGACCTCGACCGGGCCCGCCGTCGTCGACTCACCGCTGGACAAATTCCTGGGCGACCCGGAACGGACGGCCCTGGTGACGGGGACGGGCGCCGCCGACGGTGACCTCGTGCTGGTCGTGGCCGACGTGTGGCCCACGGTGTGCGCCGTCCTCGGCGCGCTGCGTCTCGAACTGGGCCGGATGCCCATCACCGAGGGGGGCCGGCGCTTCTGCTGGGTCACGGACTTCCCGCTCTTCGAAGGGGTGGACGACGACGGCCGCCCCCTGGCCGCCCACCATCCGTTCGTGATGCCGCACCCCGACGACCTGGAGCTGATCACCACGGATCCCCTGAAGGTGCGGTCCCAGGCCTATGACCTGGTGCTGAACGGATGGGAGCTCGGGTCGGGATCGATCCGTATCCACCGTGAGGACATCCAGCGCCGGGTGTTCGAGGCCCTCGGGGTCACGCCCGAGGAGGCCGAGAACCGTTTCGGGTTCCTCCTCGGGGCGTTTCGCTACGGCGCCCCTCCCCACGGGGGCTTCGCCGTGGGGATCGACCGCTTCGTCGCCCTGCTGGCGGGGGAGGGGAACATCCGCGAGGTGATCGCCTTCCCGAAGACGCAGTCGGGAAGCGACCCCATGACGGGGGCGCCCAAGCCCTTGGCCGACTCGGTGCTCCGCGACCTGGGCCTGCGCCCGGCACCCGCCACGGGCTGAGTCGGACAGGACGGCGCACGGAGGTGGCCGAACGGTCGGGCGCGGCGAAGCCCCGGGGAGCAGGTCCCGATCTCTTCGCCTCGGCGGCCGCCGACCGGCTCGCCGCCCGTGGGCCGTTGGCGGCGCGGATGCGACCGAGGACACTCGACGACGTCGTCGGCCAGCGCCATCTGGTGGCCCCCGGCGCCCCCCTGCGCGCCCTGGTGGAGCGGGATCGACTGACGTCGGCCGTCTTGTGGGGACCACCGGGGACCGGAAAGACGACGCTGGCGTCGGTGATCGCCACCGTGACGTCCAAGGCCTTCATCCCCCTGTCGGCCGTGAACGCCGGGGTGGCCGACGTGCGGCGCGCCGTCGACGATGCCCGGCGCCGGCTCGGGGAACAGGGCCAGGGGACGATTCTCTTCATCGACGAGGTCCACCGGTTCAACAAGGCACAGCAGGACGCCCTGCTGCCGTCGGTGGAGGACGGGCTCATCGTGCTCATCGGGGCCACGACGGAGAACCCGTTCTTCTCCGTGAATTCGCCCCTTCTCAGCCGGTCGACCCTGTGGCGGTTGGAAGCCCTGAACGACGAGGACCTCGCCGTGGTGGTGCGCCGCGCCCTCGAGGTCGAGGGGGCGGTGGCCACCGACGACGCCGTGGACGCCCTCGTCTCGGTGGCCGACGGCGACGCCCGCGCCGCGCTGGGCACGCTGGAAGTGGCCCTGGCCCTGGCCGGTGACGCACCGGTGACGATCGAGGACGTGGGTCGGGCGCGAGCCGGCCGCCTGCTGCACCAGGGCGCCGATTCCCACTACGACCAGACCAGCGCGCTCATCAAGGCCATCCGGGGGTCCGATCCCGACGCCGGGCTGTACTGGTTGGCCCGCATGCTCGACGCCGGCGAGGACGCCCGCTTCATCGCCCGCCGCCTGGTCATCCTGGCCAGCGAGGACATCGGTCTGGCCGATCCGCTGGCCCTGGTGGTGGCCGACGCCGCTGCCCGCGCCGTCGAGTTCGTCGGTCTCCCCGAGGCGCAGCTCAACCTGGCCCAGGCCGTCATCCATCTGGCCGCCGCCCCGAAGTCGAACCGGGTGACGGTGGCCCTCGGGCGGGCCCAGGACGACGTCCGGACGGGGCCGCGCGGCGAGGTCCCGTCCCACCTGCGGGACGCCCACTACCCGGGCGCCCAGGCGCTGGGGCACGGCAAGGGGTACCGCTATCCGCACGACGACCCCCGGGGATGGGTGCCGCAGGACTACCGTCCTGCCGAGGTGTCCGACCACGTCTACTACGAGCCGAGCGCGCATGGCGCCGAGGCCGCCCTCGTCGAGCGCCTCCGGGCCCGGCGGGGCGGGCCGGATCCCTCCACCTCGTGACGGCGCCGCCTTCGACGACTCGTCGGCCGTGGCGACCGGGGACGGTGATGGCGGCCACCGCGCTGGCGTTGGTCGTGGCCGGCGCCGCTGGTGGGGCGGTGCCACCGGCGGCCGGCGCGCCGGGTCCGTCATCGGCGGTGGTCAAGGTGGCCGGGGGTCCGGAGCGTCTGCCCCGGGGGACGCGGATGGTGGGCGCGTTGCCGACCACGCGCCCGCTGTCGGTCGATGTGGCCCTCCGTCCCGCCGACCCGGCGGCGCTGGAGGCGTTCGACGAGGCGGTGACCACTCCCGGGTCGCCGTCGTTCCGGCACTTCCTGACGCCGGGGCAGTTCGCCACCCGGTTCGGGCCCGCCGCCTCCGCCGTGGCGGCGACGCGTTCGTGGCTGGAGGGTGAAGGGCTGACCGTCGGCTCCACGGCGCCCGACGGGCTCCTCGTCCCGGCTTCGGGATCGGCGTCGCAGCTGTCGGCCGCCTTCGGTGTCGGTTTCGAGCAGGATCAGCTGCCGACGGGCCGGATCGTCCGCGAGCCCACGGCGCCACCGTCGGTGCCTCGGACTCTGGCCGGGGCCGTCCAGGGCGTCGTCGGGCTCGACGACCTGGCCGTGTCCACGCCGCAGATGGCCCGCCCCGTCGACGGGCGGAGAGGAGACCCGGCGCCGGCAGGGATCGAGCCCCATACCGGACCGACGGCGTGCGGGGCGGCGCAGGCGGCCGGGACGACGGCCGAGGAATTGGCCCAGGCGTACTCGATGTCATCGCTGTACCCGTCCGACGAGGGCCAGGGCGTCACCGTCGGCCTCTACGAGCTCGAGCCGTACGCCCCCGCCGACATCGGCACCTTCGAGACGTGTTACGGCATCTCGCCGCCGCCGACGATCACCGGTGTGAGCGTCGACGGGGCGAGCCCCACGGCCGGCCCGGGGTCGGGGGAGACGGCGCTCGACATCGAGATGGTGGTCGGTCTGGCCCCGCGGGCGAACATCGACGTCTACGTGGGCCGCAACGTCGGTGTCGGTCCGCTCGACGTCTACGCGGCCATGGTCAACCAGGACGCCGCCCAGGTCCTGTCCACCAGCTGGGGGGAGTGCGAGCCGGCGGCGGGGACGGCGCAGATCGAGGTGGAGGCGACCCTCTTCCAGCAGGCCGCCGCCCAGGGACAGTCGGTGATGGCCGCCGCCGGGGACGAGGGGTCCGAGGACTGCGACGTCCCGGGATTCTCCGACAACACCTCTCTCGAGGTCGACGATCCCGCCAGCCAGCCGTGGGTGACGGGCGTGGGGGGGACGCAGCTCGGCGCCCTCGGCCCCCCACCGGGGGAGACGGTGTGGAACACGGGGGTCTTCGAGGGGACCGGCGGCGGCGGGATCTCGACGTCGTGGATGATGCCCTCGTGGCAGCTCGGCCCCGGGGTCGAGAGCAGCTTCACCAAGGCCAACGACTCGTACACGGGCGCGTCACCGTGCCCGCTGAGTGCGGGATTCGGCACCGTGTCGTGCCGGGAGGTGCCCGATGTGGCCGCCGACGGCGACCCGGCCTCCGGCTACGCAACCTTCTGCACCTGCGGACCCGACCCGGGATCGTGGCAGACCATCGGCGGTACCAGCATGGGTGCCCCCCTGTGGGCGTCGATCGCCGCGCTGGCCGACGAGTCGGTGGCGTCACCGCCGGGGAGGATGGGGCTGCTCGATCCCGCCCTCTACCAGGCCGGTTGCCTGAGCACGCCCCCGTTCAACGACATCACGTCGGGCGACAACGAGCCCCTCGGATCCCCGCCCGGTGATCCGCCGCGTACCCCCGGCGGCCCTTACTTCCCGGCGACGCCCGGTTACGACCTGGCCACCGGTCTCGGTTCCCCCGTGGCCTCGGCGCTACTCCCCGACCTGGTGACACCGGTCGACGCCTGTCCGGTGGTCACGGCCCTGAGCGCCGCCTCGGGCCCCGCCGCCGGGGGCACCGTGGTGACGCTGTCGGGTGCGAACCTGGGGGCGGTCCGCGAGGTGGACTTCGGTTCTGCCGCCGGGAGCGGGCTCTCGGTCTCGGGCTCGTCGGTCACCGTGACCACGCCGGCCTCGCCCACCCGTGGTTGGGACACCGCCGAGGTGGTGGTGAAGACGGCGAACGACATCGTGGGTCTCGACGGCCGTGACTACTTCACCTTCGTCGGACCGCGCGGGTACTGGACGGCGGCGTCCGACGGCGGCGTCTTCACCTTCGGCCACGTCGCCTACGAGCGGTCACTGGGTGGTGTCCGCCTGCAGAAGCCGGTGGTGGGGATGGCCCCCACCCCGTCATCGCGCGGCTACTGGCTGGTGGCCTCCGACGGCGGCGTCTTCACCTTCGGTGATGCCGGGTTCCACGGGTCGACCGGGGGCACCCGACTGGACAAGCCCGTGGTGGGGATGGCGGCCACCCCCGACGGTGGCGGCTACTGGCTGGTGGCCTCCGACGGCGGGATCTTCGCCTTCGGCGACGCCGGCTTCTACGGATCGATGGGCGGCCATCACCTGAACGCCCCCGTGGTGGGGATGGCGGCCACCTCCGACGGTGGCGGCTACTGGCTGGTGGCCTCCGACGGCGGGATCTTCGCCTTCGGCGACGCCTCCTACGCGGGGTCGACGGGGGGCACCCGACTCGACAAGCCCGTGGTGGGGATGGCGGCCACCCCCGACGGTGGCGGCTACTGGCTGGTGGCCTCCGACGGCGGCGTCTTCAGCTTCGGCAATGCCCACTTCTACGGGTCGACGGGTGGGTTGCGTCTGGCCAAGCCCGTCGTGGGCATGGCGACGCCGTTCGGGGGCGGTGGCTACTGGCTGGTGGCCTCCGACGGCGGGATCTTCGCCTACGGCGACGCCGCCTTTGCCGGGTCGATGGGGGGCCACGCCCTCCACGCCCCCATGGTGGGCATGGGGGGCAGCTGACCATCGGTAAGATGTCCTGACCATGTCCGCCGACGATGTCGCCGTGCTGGTCGCCGCCGCCGCCGCCTCGTTGGCGGCCGTGGGCTCGCTGGTGGCGGTGGTCCTCCTCGGACGCCGGGTCCGTGACCTGCGCCGTCTGGTGGAGGATCTCCGGAGCGAGACGGTGCCTCTGGTCCGTGACGCACGCGTGGTGATCGAGGAGGCCGCCACCGAGATGGTCCGGGTGGGTGATGTCCTGGAGACGGCCGAGTCCGTGACGGCGACGGTCGATTCGGCCTCCCGCCTCGCCTACCGGGCCTTCGCCAACCCCGTGGTCAATGTCCTGGCCTTCGGCACCGGGGTCGGCGCCGCCCTGCGCCGACTGGTGGGGCCGTCGGGGCGTGAGGCAGGCGTACGAGGCCACGCCCCCGTCCGCCGGGAGCGTCCCGAGTCGGTGGCGCCGGCGGTGACGACGCCGACGGTGCCGCGCCGTCACCGGCGGAGCCGGGTCCGGCGGTGACCCGACGCCTGATGTGGCTGGGGGTGGGCGCCGCCGCCGGGAGCGGTGCCAGCGTGTGGCTGCGCCGGCGGGTGGACCGCCTGTCACGGCGGATGAAGCCGGCCCAGGTCGCCGGCGGGGTCGTCGCCATGGTGGACAACGGGGCGCGCTCGACGGCCGGACGGGTCCGAGAGTCCGTGGACACCGGACGCAGCGCGGCGCGCCGTCGGGAGTTCGATCTCCGCCGCGAGCTGGAAGGACGCGACCGGAGGCGGTAGTCCTCGCCTCGTCGTGCCGCCGCCCGGGGCGACGTCCGACGGCCGGGGCCGGGCGCCGGGGCCCGGCGTGCGGCCGATAGCATCGATCCGATGGATGCCAACCAGCTCCGCACGGCTTTCACCGGGTTCTATGCGGAGCGGGGCCACGTGGTGGTGCCCTCGGCCAGCCTGATCCCGCACGATCCCACCGTTCTGTTCACCATCGCCGGGATGGTGCCCTTCAAGCCGTACTTCACGGGCGACGAGCCGGCTCCGTGGCGGCGGGCCACGTCGGTGCAGAAGTGCTTCCGGACCGTCGACATCGACATCGTGGGCACCACCATGCGCCACTGCACCTTCTTCGAGATGCTCGGTAACTTCAGCTTCGGCGACTACTTCAAGGCGGACGCCGTCCCCTTCGCCTGGGAGCTCTTCACCGAGGTGCTGGGGATCGACGGCGACCGTCTGTGGGTGACGGTCCACGAGACCGACGACGAGGCCGCCGAGATCTGGCTCGATGCCGTCGGCTTCCCGGCGGCCCGTCTCCAGCGCCTGGGGGAGGACAACTGGTGGGGGATGGGGGACACCGGTCCGTGCGGTCCCTCCTCGGAGCTGTTCTACGACCGCGGGGAGCGTTACGGCGACGAGGGCGGACCGGCCCACGGGGGCGAGGAGCGCTTCGTCGAGATCTACAACCTGGTGTTCATGCAGCTGAACCGCCTGCCCGACGGCTCGCTCGTCGATCTGCCCACCAAGAACATCGACACCGGGGCCGGGCTCGAACGGAACCTGCCCGTGGTCCAGGGCGTGGAGTCCCTCTACGACACCGACGTGGTGCGGCCCGTCCTGGCCCGGGCCGAGGAGCTGACGGGGGTCCGCTACGGCGCCGACCCCCACACCGACGTGGCCCTGCGGATCCTGGCCGACCATGCGCGGGCCATGGCCATGCTGGTGGCCGACGGGGTCCTGCCCTCCAACGACGGCCGGGGCTACGTGCTGCGCCGGATCATCCGTCGGGCCGTGCGGCGAGCGTTCCAGCTGGGGGTCATCACGCCCATCACCCCGAGCCTGGTGGCCGCCGCCGCCGATGTCCTCGGCCAGGCCTACCCCGTCCTCACCGACGAGCTCGATCTCATCCAGGCCACCGTGGAGCGCGAAGAGGGGAGCTTTCGACGCACCCTGGCGTCGGGCTCGGTCATCTTGGAGGAGGAATTGTCGTCCGGCACGGGACGGGTGTCCGGTGAGCTCGCCTTCCGGCTCCACGACACGCACGGCTTCCCCATCGAGCTGACCATGGAGATGGCGGCCGAGGCCGGGGCCGAGGTCGACTCCGAGGGGTTCGAGCGGGAGATGGCGGCGCAGCGCCAACGCGCCCGCGCCGACGCCCGGGCCCGGCGGCCCTCGGCGGGCGAGGAGACCGTCTACCGCGATCTGCTGGACAGCGCCGGGCCCACCGTCTTCACGGGCTACGTCCACGCCCAGGATCCGGCCACCGTGGTCGCCGTGATGGACGGGTCCGAGCCGGGGACGGCCGAGATCGTCCTCGACCGCACCCCCTTCTACGCCGAGTCCGGAGGCCAGGTGGGGGACACCGGGACCATCACGACCGAGACCGGTCGGGCCGTCGTCACCGACACCCAGAACGTTCTCCCGGGGCTGATCGTCCACCGTGCCCGGGTGGAGGGCGAGCTCTTCCCCGGCCAGGACGCCCTGGCCGCCATCGACGTCGCCCGGCGCGACGCCACCCGGCGCAACCACACCGGCACCCATCTCCTGCACGCCGCCCTGCGCCAGGTCCTCGGCGACCACGTCCGCCAGCAGGGCTCGAAGGTGGCGCCCGACCGCCTGCACTTCGACTTCTCGCACCACGAGGCGGTGCGGCCCGAGGAGCTGACCGAGATCGCCCACATGGTCAACGCCCAGGTGCTCGGGGACGACGCCGTCGAGACCATCGAGACCTCCAAGGCCGAGGCCGAGGCCATGGGGGCCCTGGCCTTCTTCGACGACAAGTACGGCGAGCGCGTCCGCGTGGTGCGGGCCGGGTCGCGGTCGACCGAGCTGTGCGGCGGGACGCACGTGACCGCGCTGGGGATGATCGGCCCCGTCACCATCGTCTCCGAGGGTTCCATCGGGTCGAACACCCGCCGCCTCGAGGCGGTGACCGGGGCCGGATCGCTCGCTCTGGTCGACGAGCGCCAGCGTGAGCTGGCCGACGCCGCCCGGCTCCTGCGGGTGGAGCCCGGTGGTGTGGTCGACGCCCTCGAACGTCTCCTCGAGCGCCAGCGACAGGCCGACAAGGAGCTCCAGCGCCTCCGGGGAGCGTCCCTCGACGCCCGGGCCGCCCAGCTGGCGTCGGACGCCAGCGACGGGACCGTGGTGGCGCGCCTGGACGATCTGACCCCCGACCAGCTCCGTGACCTGGTCCAGGCCATCCGGCGCCGGGGCCCGGCGGTGGCCGTGGTGGCCGGGACACCCGACGGGGCCAAGGTGGCGCTGGCGGTGGCGTCCGGCGGACCGGTTGACGCCGGGGCCACGGTCAAGCAATTGGCCGCCATGGTGGGCGGCGGCGGCGGGGGATCGCCCGAGCTGGCGGTGGCCGGCGGGAAGGACGTGTCCAAGATCGACGAGATGCTGGCCGAGGCGCGTCGGACGCTCGCCGGCGCCTAGATCGTGCGCGTGGCCGCCATCGATCTCGGTTCTCGCCGTATCGGCGTGGCCGTCTCCGACGGCACCGGCACCCTGGCCTCGCCGCGGTGCACGGTCGAGCGCAGCGGTGACCCGGACGCCGACAGGGCCTCGGTGGTGGCGGTCGTGCTCGAGTCCGGGGCCCGCTGTCTGGTGGTGGGTCTGCCTCTCAGCCTCGACGGTCGCCGGCGCCGGGCCGCCGTGGCGGCCGAGGAGGAGGCGGCCGCCCTGCGCGACCTCCTGGCGCCGTCGGGGGTGCCGGTGGAGACCTTCGACGAGCGTTTCACGACGGTGAGCGCCGAACGTTCACTGGCCGCCGCCGGTCGCTCGGGGCCGACGCGTCGGACGGTGGTCGACCAGGCGGCGGCGGCCGTTCTCCTCCAGGCCTGGCTGGATGCCCGACGCCCCCGGCGGTGAGACGGTGACGGTGCCGCCCGTCGGGACCGAGGGCGGACCGGCCGGGCCCAGTGGCGCCCTTCCCGACACGCCACCCCCGTCACCGGTGGGGTCGGGCCCCGGGGACCGTGGCGGCCGCCACCGGCTGCGGGCCGTCCTTCTCGTCCTGGCCGTCGTGGTGGTCGGGATCGTGGTCGCCGGGGTCGTCTGGTACCAGGACCAGGTGAACGAAGGGCCGCCGGGCCCGGCCGTCATCGTCGACGTGCCCGGTGGTTCGTCGGTCGGTTCGGTGGTCGCCACCCTGGTTCGCCAGCGTGTGGTCGGGAGCTCCCTCGCCTTCCATATCTTCCTGGCCCTGCACGGCACGCCCACGGTCCAGGCCGGACGCTACGAGCTCCGGCGCCGCCAGAGCTTCGGCGCCGTGCGCGATGTACTGGCGGGTGGCCCCGACGTGTTCGCCGTGACCGTGATCGCCGGCACCACCGTCCGGGAGGTCGCCGCCGAGGTGGGCGACGAGGTCCCGCGCTTCTCCGGTGCCGCCTTCCTCGGCGCCGTGACGTCGGGGACGCGTCGCTCGCCATGGGAGGTGCCGGGCTCGAACAACCTCGACGGCCTCTTCGGGACGGGCACCTACATCGTGGTACCGGGGGAGACCGAGTCGGAGCTCCTCGCTCAGATGGTCGACCGCTTCGACGCCGAAGCCGTGGTCGTGGACCTCCCGGCGGCGGCATCGGCCGACGGCGTGACGCCGTACCAGGCGATCACGGTGGCGTCGATCGTCCAGAAGGAGGCCATCTCGCCGGGCGACAGCGCCCAGGCCACCGCCGGCAACGTGGGGCCGGTCGCCCGTGTCATCTACAACCGCCTGGTCCGGGGAACGCCACTGCAGATGGACTCCACCGTCCTCTACGCGGAGGGGCGCGACGGCGGTCCGGTGACGCCGGCCGACGAGGCGACACCGACCCCTTACAACACGTACCTCCACACCGGACTCACGCCCACCCCCATCTGCTTCCCCTCCGCCCTCGCCCTACGCGCCGCGCTCCATCCCCCGGCCGGGGACTGGCTCTACTTCGAGCTCACCTCCCGCGACGGGACCGAGACGTTCTCCGACACGTTCGCCGGACAGGAAGCGGCCGAGCAGCTGGCCCGGAGCAGGGGGATCCCGTGAACGACGGGCGTCCGGAGCGGAGGTCTCCGTCCTGGCCCTCGGCGGCCTCGACGGTCGTCGGGATCATCGGCGATCCGGTGAGGCACTCCCTGTCGCCCCTGCTGCACAACGCCGCCTTCGACGCCTTGGGCCTCGACTGGGTGTCGGTGGCCTTCCCCGTCGCCGCCGGTCGGGTGGCCGACGCCCTGGCCGGGATGCGAGCCTTCGGTATCGCCGGCCTGTCGGTGACCATGCCCCACAAGCAGGACGCGGCCGCCATGGTCGATGACTGCACCACGGTGGCGCAGCGTCTCGGCGTCGTGAACTGCATCACCCAGAGCGACGGGCACCTGGTGGGGGACTCGACCGACGGGGCCGGCTTCGTCGACGCCCTCCGGCGCGGGACCGGTTTCGATCCGGTGGGCCGTCGCTGCGCCGTCGTCGGCGCCGGTGGCGCCGCCCGGGCCGTCGTCCTGGCCCTGGCCGACGCCGGCGCCGGTGAGGTGATCGTCGTGAACCGTTCCCCGGCCCGGGCCGCCGAGGCCGCCGCCCTGGCCGGTCAGCGAGGACGGGTGGGCTCGGACGGCGACATCGCCGGTGCCGAGCTCGTCGTCCAGGCTACCCCTGTGGGCATGTCCGACGTCGGGACCACCGCCGACGGCGGCCGGCCGACGCCGTTCGATCCCGCTCACCTCCACGGCGGCCAACTGGTGGCCGACCTCGTCTACCACCCCGCCGTCACCCCCCTCCTGGCCGCCGCCGCGGCGCGCGGGGCGCAGACCTTCGGTGGCCTCGGCATGCTCGTGCACCAGGCGGCCCTGGCCATCGAGCGGTGGACGGGGCAGGCGGCCCCGGTCGAGGCGATGTGGGCGGCGGCGCGCCCCGACGCCTGACGCGATCACCCTGACGCGATCACACCGTCAGGGGACGTGGGGCGCCGATCTCCAGGCCTATCCCCGACAGATCGGCCGTGTCCACCTCGGGCCGAGCGGCCAGGGCGCTCTCGAAGGTGCCGACCCTGAGGGAGCCCCCGGACAGCAGCGCCGCCGCCTTGGGGTCGATCCCGATGAGAAGGCTCACCTGCAGGAGCAGATGCTGGTGCAGACCCGCAAGACCGCTGCACCTGATCTCGACCTTGGTCCCGGCCGCGACCCCCGCCACGATCGGAAGCGTGTTTGCGTTGAAAGTGAAGGACGTCGTCACCCCCGTGACCTGGCGCGCATCCGTCGTCCGAGCTCCCCGGTCACTATCGCCACAGCCCGCACGTCGTCGACAGCCAGATACCACCTGGGTGCCGACAGGTGATTCCACCGGGACCGCCCGGACGGGGCGTCGACGGTTCGCGGGATCAGGGTTGTGACGGCGCCGGACCGGCTACGCCGAAGACATCGAGAGCGTGCAGGCGCCGGGCGGTCTCTTCGCGCAGCGCACGGGCGATGCGTTCGCGCTCGCCCGTCGGTGTCCTCACCGACACCCGGGTCGTCAAGGTGGCGGCGTCGGTGGCCACCACCCCCCACACCCTCGGCGCGCTCAGGCATGATGCCGCGTACCGGTCGTCGCCGGCCACGGCGTGGGCGGCGTCGGACACGGCGCGCAGCACGTCGTCGACGTCGGCCGCCGCCGGCACGGGGACGTCGACCATGGCCTCGGCCCAGCCGCGCGACACGTTGGCCAACGTCCTGATCTCGCCGTTCGGGACGAACCAGATGGTGCCGTCGACGCCCCGCAGGCGTGTCACGCGCAGGCTGAGGTCCTCGACCGTCCCCGAGGTGGCCCCCACCACGAGGGTGTCGCCGATGTCGAACTGGTCCTCGATGATGAGGAGGAAGCCGGCCAGAAGGTCGCGCACCATGCTCTGGGCCCCGAAGCCGATGGTGGCGCCCACCACCGTGGCGCCGGCCAGGAGCGGGGTCAGGTTGATCCCGATGGTCCCGAGGGCCACGAAGACGGCGATGACCCCCACCACCACCCGCCAGACATTGGCCACCATGGCGGTGATGGTCACCGCCCGGGCCGCCGCCCGGGGCGAATCGGCCCGTCCGGCGGCCCGCCGGGCCACGGCCCCGATCCAGCGGCGGATGATCCGGCTCCCGAACCAGCCGACGGCCGTCGCCACCAGGAGGATCACCACGACGGCCACCGGCCTCACCACGACCTGCTGGAGGTGCCGGGCCGTGGCGTGGTCGACCCCGATCCACACCAAGACGTCGTAGAGCCAGCCTTCGGCGGCGATGAGGGGTGGGGTGGCACCGGGGGGCACGACCAGTATTCTGGTCCGCCGGAGCACCTTGGTGAGCCCGCTTCTCCCCCACCGTCCGTCACCCGGCCGGCCACTGGTCCTCCGGGTCGATGTCGTCTTGGTCCTCACCACCCTGGTCGTGGCCGCAGTCGGCGTGGTGATCGTGTACTCCTCGACACGCACGCTGGCGGTCCTCGAGGGTCTGAGCCCGCACTACTACCTGGACCGCCAAGCGGCGTTCGTGGTGGTCGGGACCGTGGCCATGGTGGTCCTGGCGGCGCTCGACTACCGGTGGCTGGAACACGCCAGCGCCGTTCTCTACGTGGGGATCGTCCTCGCCCTGCTGGCACTGTTCACGCCCATCGGGTCCAGCGCTCTCGGTGCCACCCGCTGGATCCAGGTGGCGGGCATCCAGATCCAGCCCTCCTCGTTCGCCATCCCGGTGCTCATCGTCACCGTGGCCACTTTCTGTGCGCGCCGTCCCGATGGTCTCGAGCGCGCCGACCTGCTCAAGGTCCTGGGGCTGGCGGCCCTCCCCATCCTTCTCGTGGTGAAACAGCCCGACCTGGCCAGCGGCATCGTGATGTGCGTCGTTCTCCTGGTGATGCTGGTGGTGGCCGGCATCCCCAACCGCTACCTCGTCCTGCTCCTGCTCAGTGCGGTGGTCGGGGCCTTCGCCGTCTTGCACCTGGGCCTGCTCAAGTCGTACCAGTTCGACCGGTTGACGAGCTTCTTGAACCAGGGGAAGAACCTCCAGGGCGACACCTACAATCTCCACCAGTCGGTCGCCGCCATCGGGTCGGGGGGGCTGTGGGGCAAGGGCCTCTTCCACGGACCGCAGACGAACCTGAATTACGTCCCCTCGCAGCCGACCGACTTCATCTTCTCGGCGGTGGGGGAGCAACTCGGATTCGTCGGCTCGGCCAGTGTGATCCTGCTGCTCGCCATCGTGTCGTGGCGTCTCCTGCGCGCCGCGCAGACGACGCACGACGCCTTCGGGCGGCTCCTCGCCGTCGGCTCGTTCACCTTCATCGCCTTCAGTGCCTTCGAGAATGCCGGGATGTCGATGGGGATCATGCCGGTGGCCGGCATCCCGCTGCCGTTCCTCAGCTACGGTGGGTCGGCCATCGTGGCCTTCTTCTGCGCCGTCGGCATCGGTGTCTCGGTCCACGCCCGGCAGAAGCGATGACCGAGGCGGCCGAACCGACGGCCGAGGGCGACGCGCCCGGCCTCGACCCGGGGACGTGGCGGCTGGCGGTGGTGGCCGGGGTGCGCATGGACATGCCGGGGGAGTATCCCGAGGTCCTCGTGCACGAGGCCGTCTCACCCTGGCGCGAGCTGGCCATCCCCGTCGGGATGGCCGAGGGCAACGCCATCGCCTACGCCTGGCGGGGACTCTCCACGCCGCGACCACTCACCCACGCCCTGTTCACCGATGTGCTCGAGCGCCACGAGGTGCAGCTCGAAGCGGTCCGGATCACGGCCCGGCGAGGCCGCAGCTTCTTCGCCGAGCTCGACACCGTGGGTCCGCGTGGGCGTCAGGTGATCACCTGCCGGCCATCGGACGCGTTGGCCCTCGTCCTGCGCCAGCGGATGCCGACTCCGGTGCTCGTGGCCGACTGGGTCTTCGACCCGCAGGACACCGAGATCCCCGCATCCGATGCCGACACCACCGACACCGTCGACACCGTCGACAC
>Ga0209415_10000877_pt1 | contig 57014 bp, 47 predicted proteins | sample PeaSoiSIISIP2007_FD_187696 | JGI IMG/M metagenome (GOLD analysis project Ga0209415, IMG submission 187696) | Peat soil microbial communities from Weissenstadt, Germany - SII-SIP-2007 (SPAdes) (version 2) | ecosystem: Environmental > Terrestrial > Soil > Wetlands > Peat | place: Germany... | reverse complement strand
GTCGGGACGGCCAGATTTGAACTGGCGACCCCTTGCACCCCAAGCAAGTGCGCTACCAGGCTGCGCTACGTCCCGATGCTGCCGCGGTAAGTGACGCCTAGATCCCGTGACAGGCCGACACCTATCACTCATCACCCGCCACTGCCTTTTTATCATTTGCGCGAAAGCATTGTCAAGATGGACTGCAACTCGTGGCGGATAGCGCGCAGATGCGAGGTTGGGGAAGCAGGCGCAAACAGGCGCTGTTGTTGCTCGGCCCGGCTCTCGGAGTGAGGGGTCAGGAGCTTTCGCGCGCCGGAGATTGTGAAGCCTTTCGTATAAAGCAATCGCTTGATCTCCAGCACCATTTCGACATCCTGGCGGCGGTAAAGCCGGTGCCCTGATTTGGTCTTGTTGGGTTTGAGCATCGGGAACTCTGTCTCCCAGAAGCGCAGGACATACGCCTTGGTATGGGTCAGCTTACTCACCTCGCCGATTCGAAAATAGAGCTTGTCGGGGATAAAGGCTTCGGGAGGCTCGGCGTTGCTGGAGCGGCGAGCGCGCGGTGGACGAGTTCGAGGCATTCAGGACCTCAAGCAATGGTTGAAGATCAACTCCAAGCCATCTTAGAGAACTGCGCGGGAAGCGTCAAGGACCAGCGAAAGCGCCAGCGTCCTATCGTGAGTGAAGCGCGGCCTTCAGGCCGGCATAGGCCCCGATGTGCCGGGGCACCATGAGTCAAATCAGAACGCTCCCAGAATAAGGGCACGTCATTCACTATTTCCCTGCAAAACCCTTATGATGGAGTATACTGCCACATTTCGTGGGCAGGTACCCGGAAGTGATTGCGGGAGCGGAAAAAGAGAGGAATTCTCAAACTGGAGAGGGTCCGTCATGGCGAAGCTGATCATTGGGATCGACGTGGGGGGAACGAAAGTGGCAGGCGGGTTGGTGACCATGAAAGGGCAACTGGTGAAGTCACTGGTCGTCCCCACTCGCGCGGAGAAAGGGTTCAAGACCAGCTACAGCCAGATCGTCCATTTGATTGAAAGGCTCATAAAGCTTGCAGGGGGCAAGGAAAATGTGGCGGGGATCGGCATCTGCGCACCCGGCCCGCTCAACCCCAAGGCGGGGATCGTCATCAATCCTCCGAACCTCCCGGGGTGGCGCAATATCCGGCTGTCACATTTGGTTGAAAACCACTTCCACCTTCCCGCTAAACTCGAAAACGACGCCAACGCGGCAGGACTTGCCGAAGTCCTCTTTGGGGCCGCGGTGGGCTACCGGGACGTGTTCTATGTGACCGTCAGCACCGGGGTTGGAACCGGCGTCATCATCAACAAGAAAATCTATCATGGCAAGAACGGGGTGGGAGGCGAGGGCGGACACGTTTCCATCGACTTCCAAAGCCCCTATCGCTGCGGATGCGGCACGCTGGGCTGCATCGAAGCGCTGGCGGCCGGACCCGCCATGGCTCGCCGGGCGCGTGTTGCCCTCGAACAGGAACATAGCCGGCCAAGCCTTCTGCGCGAACTCTCGGGAGGTGACCTGCGGAAAATCGACCCCGTCATGATACAGCAGGCGGCACGCAAGGGAGACGAGTTGGCAAAGTCCATCATCGACGAGACAGGATTTTTCTTGGGCGCGTGGCTGGGAGGGATGATGTCGTTATTCGATCCGGAGGCGATCATCATTGGGGGCGGAGTAGCGCAAATCGGTAAGCCGCTTTTCGACAAAATCCGTCAAACGATGCCCAGTTACACGATTAACCGGCGGTTCGTTGCGGACCTCCCCATCCTGCCGGCCAAACTGCAAAAGAACGTCGGCATTTTCGGCGCCGCAAGCGTTTTTCTTCCCGCCGGCGAAGAGGCAGAGCGCACTTCCTAGTCCTGCTCGAAGCGCGAGAACGAACGGTCGATGGTCAAAGACAGACTCGCCTTGGCATTCGCGACGTAATGAGCAAGCGCGTCCCGGTAAAAGGCCAGGCTCCGTTCGCGGATCGAGGCTTCCGGCTCCTGGGCATGAACCATGTGATTGATTTCGTGCAACAGGATGCTGAGCAATTGCAGTCGCAGGCGCGCGGCATGGAACTCTTGCAGGCGGCTTCCGGCCGCGAATTGAGCATCCAGCGCGATATCCGATAAAGGCAGCGCCACCCAAGTCTCCACGCGCTCGAAAGCGATATCCAATTCTCCTGCCGGATCGCCCCCTAACGCATCGTGAGGTTCGGCAAAGGGCTGCTCCTTTACGATCACATGCCGATGCCCCAGGCAGCCGCAGATGTTGGTGCGGTGAAACTGGATGATGACTAATCTCGGGGAGCTCTCGAGGATTTGCTCATAAGTGTTCCGGCAGGCTTGCGGAGCGTCGCCCCAGTCACGCTCGACGGCGCGCACCATCTCCAGGCCTTTGAGCGAATCGCGACGAGCGTGCGCCACCACCACTAACGGCCCGACTCGATCCGGGAAGGCAGCCAATGCATAACGGCGGCCGGCTAACCACTCGCGCCAACGAATCCAACGGGGGCGAGAATCGAGATAGGCCTTCACAGCATCGGGTGTGACCGCCGGCTCCTTGAGCATCACTCCGCCTTTTAGGATTGCCAATGACGGATTGCTGTGGTGCGGGCGTCTCGCCCGCTGTCGCGGGAGCGTCCTGCTCCTGCAAGCGCACGCGGGCGAGACGCCCGCATCACAGCGGTTCAACGATCAATCGTCAATTCCAAGATCGGTTTCTCGTTCGAAGCCAGGATGTCGCTCGGCAGCCCGAGCCAACTCGCCAGGGTCGGCGCCACCTGTGTCAAAGCTATGCAGCCCAGGTTCCGGCCGGGGCTGATGTCAGGGGCGGCTGCGATAAACGATGCGCCCAGACCGGGACGCGTTGGCAACTGGCCGTGGGTGCCTCGGTCTTTGACGGTGTCTCTGACCAGCGGCCCCTCAAAGCGATCCGAAAAGTACACTCCGGGCGCGGCGTCGAGGCTGAGTTCCGCATCGGGGTCGGCGGACAGCGATTTGAGCCGGGCTCGATCCACGACTTCTTCCACGACCCCGGCCTCGACCAGCCGTTTCACCGCCCGCCGCAGTGACGCTCGCTCGGTTGCGGAGGGCTCCTCCAGCCAATAAACGGCGAACGATCCTCCCGCGTGGACAGCCCCCAGCTTGCCCAGTTCAGGCGCGCCATCAGCCCCTTTGCCGAAAAGCCCTTCTTCCGCCAGAACCGAAAGTGGCGCAACCTCTTTCTCAACAGGCACAAAACCGTGGTCTGAAAGGACGACGAGAGTAGGCGACTCACTTTCCAGAAAGCAGTTCCGAAATCGTCCGATTTCTTCATCCGTCAGCTCGATCCCGGCCAGGGCCTGCGGCGAGGTCGGCCCGAACTTGTGGGCCAACTGGTCATAGTGAACGAAGTGGACGAGGAGAAGATCCGGCCGGTAGCGAGCCCAGATGTAAAGCGCGGCCTCGGAGCGCAGCCGGTCGGGGGTCGCCGTACCGAGAATCGGCTCGAGCGCCTTGATCACGTCGGGAAACAATCCCCGCGTGGAGTGGCGGGCGGCGGTTGTGAAGTCCTGATGCGGGTCCGCAAGCTGCGGATCCCATATCTCGGGAATGTTGTAATCAATTGCCGCCCCAGCACCCACCGGCCAACTGACGGCCGCGGTTTTGCGTCCCGTGGCGCGAACCACGTCCCAGAGAGCGGGGACGCGCAAAGCGCGGGAAAACCAGCACCACGGCCGAGCCTTCTCGGTAGGGTCGAGCGACGCCAAGTGGCTGTAGATTCCATGCGCACTCGGAGGCACGCCCGTCACCAAGCTGGCATGGGCCGGATAGGTGGTCGTCGGATAGACGCTTTCGACGAGGTCGGCGCTGGCGCCCGCGCTGACGAGTTCGAGCAGATTCGGGATCTTCAGCCCGAACTCTTGCGGCCGCCGGTAAAAGTCCGGCCGCATCCCATCCACGGAGAGTACCACCAAACGCGATGGCAGGGAGTTGCCCTTCATTTCTTTAATCCCCCTTGCGGGGCGCTTCGCGTCATTTCAAGACGCCGCCACTTTCAGTGTACTGCCCCGCGACGCACAAGAGGGGCAGCCAAAGCTTTTTTGAGAGACCGAAAGCCTATTGTATAATAACAGTTTGATGGCGATGGGGTTCGCCTAGCGAACCGTCTCATAATTTTGGGACTGATAACCCCTATCACGACTTCAGGTCATGGTAGGGGTTTTTGTTTTGCGCCCCGTTCCTTGCCCGCACGCTATGAGGTGTTTGTGAATACCTGGCCGACCCTTTCACCCGCCCATGCCGGCGCCCTAGCGGCGCGCATGCTCATCCTCGAAGAAGACTGTCGCGAAATCGAACGCAACCTTGATGGATACCACGGGATTCTATACGAATACGCGGGGGAGATCCCGGAAAGTGCAAAACAGCGGATGCGCGAGACGCTGGCCGAGATTCTCGATAAGCTCGAAGTCATCAGCCTGGAGTTGGGACTTCGGAAGCAGGTGGTTGAATTGGACAGGCTGATCGAGTCGCGTCTTTCCCGCATCTGGGTCACCTTGCACGAAAGCAAGTCTCGCGGCTTGCGCGGGTATGGCGTCGTGCCCGAGGATTTGAAGGAGTATTTGGACCCCCGCATGGATGGGATTCTGTCGCTGTTGACTGATCTGCGCGAAACGCTTCGGGAGGCAAAACGGTGAGCGCAACGCCGGGGGGCGTCAGCACCGGACTCGCAGCGACGCAGGATGTCGATGGCGCGGCCCGACTTCTCCGCTTGGCTGACCTGGGTGAAGAACTCGGGACGAATCGTGCGGCCGACGAAGCCCGCGAACTGGCCGCACGTGTTTCGGAGGGCCGCTTCTACGTGGCGTGCATCGGCCAGTTCAAGCGGGGCAAGTCGACGCTGATCAATGCGCTGATCGGCGCGCCGATTCTTCCCGTGGGTTTCATTCCCGTGACTGCAGTGCCCACCGTCATCCGATTTGGAGAGCGCGAGAGCGCGCGAGTGCGGGGGCGCGACGCATCGTGGCGCGAAATCGCTGTCCCGGAGCTGGGCAAGTACGTATCCGAAGAGCACAACCCGGAGAACGTGAAGGGAATCGCAGGCGTGGAAGTGTTTGTGCCCAGCCCAATGCTTGCCTCGGGCATGTGCCTCGTGGATACACCCGGGCTGGGATCGGTGTTTACCGGAAACACGGCGGCCACCGAGGCTTTCATCCCCCACATCGATGCGGCGCTGGTGGTGATCGGCGCGGACCCGCCGTTGGCAGGCGAGGAGTTGGCCCTCGTCGAAGCGGTGGGGCGGAACGTCGAAGATCTGATCCTGGTGATCAACAAGTCAGACCGGACTACGGACGAAGAACGATCCGCGGCCGCGGGCTTCACGCGCCGGCTGCTGGAAAAACGTTTGCAGAGGCCTGCCGGACCCGTCTTCGAAGTAAGCGCCGCAGAACGCTTGGAGAATCGTGGGCCGGAACGCGATTGGGGGAAGCTGCTTATGGCGCTTGGTCAGCTTGTTGAGGGCTCCGGCCGGCATTTGATCCGGACAGCCTGCGAGCGGGGAATCGAGCGGCTGAGCGAACAGTTGCTGGCCATCATCAACGCAGAGCGCGAGGCGCTGGAGCGGCCCATCGAGGAATCCGAACGGCGAATCGCTGCCCTGAAGGAAAGCCTCGCCGCGGCAGAGCGCTCGCTGCGTGAGTTGGGATTTCTCTTCATGGCCGAGCAGCATCACCTTTCGGATGTGCTCGTCGAGCGGCACAAGGCGTTTCTCGCTTCGCTGTCGCCCCGAATAGATGAGGAATTCGACAGGGCTCTCCAATTGCTCCCGCGCGGCATGGGACCTGCCTATCGCCGGAGTGCGATGCGCGAGGCGCAGAACGTGGCTCGCCGGCACGTCCTGCCATGGCTGCAGGCCGAGCAACTGGAAGCGGAGAAGGAATACCGGCAGGTCGCGCGGCGATTCGCGCAGGCGGGCAACGAATTTCTGAAGAAGCTTGCGGACGCAGGGATTCACGAAATCGCGCGCCTGCCGCGCGCACTCGACCCGGAGGCAGGCTTTCTGGTCCGGTCCCGATTCACGTTTCACGACCTCGTTGAGATCGCGCAGCCCGCGTCGCCCTTGCGGTGGGCGGCCGATCTGGTGCTGGGCGTTTTTCGAGCCCAGCGCGCGATCGACGCTGACGCGCGGCGGTTTCTTGCGCACCTGCTGGAGACCAACTGCACGCGCGTGCAGAGCGACATCCTCAATCGCGTTCAAGAGAGCCGCAGCCGCCTGGAGGTGGAGATTCGCAAGCTGCTGCACGAAATTCGCCGCATCGCTGAACAAGCTCTCACGCACGCCCGCGCCGCGCAAGCGGAGGGAGCGCCGGCCGTCCTGGCGGCCCGCGCGCGGCTGGATCGCCTGGACCTAGAGATACGGCAGTTGTAGCGGCAAGCCGGCGGCGCCAAAACGGCGCCTTATCGGATCGAGGGCGGTTCTTTCGTCCGTAATCGGGTTACTCCTATGGCCTTGGATGAACTTCACGCGCGCCGCCTGGCCACCGTGATCAGCGTATTCGAAAGCGCCCTTGATCGGCTGGACATGTTGCTGAAAACCCTGGAAACAGGAAGGGAAGGCGAGCCTTCGGACATTAAGTCGGAGCAAGCCCACCGGGCGCGCGAGAAGATGGCAGCCGTTCGAGACAGACTAGCTGCCTCAGCCGAACGATTCTCCGTTCAGGCTCGCAAACCGGGCCCCAAACAGGTGGTCGCGGCGGAACTTTCGCGGCTGTGGGTGGTTCTCGAGAATGCGCGGCCGGAGCGGATGAAGGGCTACGGCAGGGAGTTCAGTCCGCAGGACAAGGCCGATTGGGACATAATGATCGAAGGGCTGATGTCTGACATCAAGGAAATCCGCCGCACACTCATCAAGAAAGACATCAAAACATGATCCCGGCGCGCGATTTTTGCGCTCAATTTGAGTTCGTTTTGAGTTCGTTTTCAACATCGATGCTTTGTTTTCAATAATATACTGGCTTCGTTCGTATTATTTTTGTATTGTTGTCAGACTCCTTTCCCGCCAGAAGCAGTCGGGCTTCAAGTCCCCGTCCCGCGCCCTGCACCAAGCCTCCCCTTCTCGGCAGAGGGGGAAGTCGGGCGAGGCGGGCCGTGTCTTGACCGCGCCGGCCAACCACCCCTAACCCCTCCTTGGCAAGGAGGGGAATTCCGCCGTGAATGTCGTCGGTTGGGAGGGACCGGAGGTCCGTGGAAGGTGCGTTCGACATGGGCCAACACCTGGAGCCTGACAGCAGATTCATGGTACCATAATGCTAGCCTCTTGTCAAGTTAAAAATACGAAGGGGAGGACATTCTGACTTACCCTGCGTTGGGTGAAGATGCAACCTTCGTTGGAGGGTGAATCCGTCTCGCCCTCGCCTGTGGTATTCTCCTTCGGCTCGGAGCGGGTAGGCTAGACAACGTGACGTTTCCCTGGCCCCTAGCCCCATGCCCCTGCCTTACCTGTGCAACTCCACCACATCCTTATCGGCAAGAAGATAATCGCGGTTGACCATCTGGCCCTCGAATTTCCCGTGTCCCCAGACGCGCGCGTACTTGAGTTGGGAGAGAAAATCGTGGTGGACGTGAGCCGCCAGGTCGATCAGGCGGGAGCCGCGCTTTAAGATGTAGGGCGCTATCATTTCGAGTTTTTTACCGGGGGCCTTCGTATAGACCCGGATTACCTCCAGCAAGTCAAAAGCCTGGAGGCGGAGTTCATCCAGTCCCTGGCCCGTGGCAGCCGATATCGGGAGCATCGCAAAGCGCCAGCCGTAGAGATCCTTCAGCAACTCGAACATATCCGGCGCGCCGTCGATATCGAGCTTATTGGCGACGAGCAGGCTGCGCTTGACAAGCCAACCTGTGGTGTTCGGCGCCTCGCCTGCGCCGATGTGCACTTTGGCTTGGGCGAGTTGGCCGAGCGTGGTCTCAAGATCCTCGAGAATGTCAGGATCGCTCAGGTCCACCACCTGTATCACGGCATCGGCGTTGCGAATGATCTGATAAAGCCAGGACTCAGGGAAATCGGGATGAACGGGCGGCAAGTCCACGAGCTGGATTTGAATGTCCTCGAACTTCATCATGCCCGGCAAGGGGACGCGGGTTGTGAAAGGGTAGTCGGCCACCTCCGGCATGGCATGGGTCAGTTGCCGGACCAGCATTGACTTGCCGCCGTTGGGCGGTCCAACCAGCGCCACTTGGCCGGCTCCCTCTTTGTCGATGCGGTGGATGATTCCGGCTCGGCTGACCGGCTTCCTGGCCTGTTCGGTGCGCAGCTTGGAGATGCGCCGCTTCAGGTCGGCCTGCATTTTTTCCGTCCCCTTGTGGCGGGGGATGGTGGCCATCATCTCTTCCAGCGCAGCCAGCTTTTCTTCCGACGTCGTGGCAGCCTTGAACCGGCGTTCAGCTTCCATGTATTCGGGGGTGAGATTCGCAGGCATAAGAGCAGTGACGAGTGATGAGTGACGAGTCCGGTAGGTATTGTACTCGGGGACAGGGGACATGGGAAGGGCAGGTCGGCAGTGGGCAGGTGGGCAGGTCGGCAGATGGGCAGGTAGGCAGGTGGGCGGTACGGAGTCGGAATTCGGGTTTCCTCTTTGCGGGCTTTGCGCCCTTTGCGTCTTTGCGTGAAACCTTTTATGATTGCCGATGCAGGCTGATGGCTTCTCTCAAGGAGGTTTGTCGATGCGCAGCCGGACACGGCGAGTGCTGCTGATGAGTTTCTTTGCCCTGTTGTTTGTCGCGCAAGATGCCCCAGTTCCGGCCCAGCAGGGGACCGGGAATGCGATGGCGGAGTTGCGCGCCCCCGCGGGTGTTCGGCCGGTCAAGATCGATCTTGGCGGGGAAACGATACTTCCCAACGGCCGCCTGATAACTCCGCTGGGCCAGCAGGTCAAGGTAGCCCCGCATCCTTACGGCCTGGCGCTCAGTCCGGACGGCAAGACTCTGGTGACTGCCAACAGCGGAACCCATCCGTTTTCCGCCTCCATCATCACCCAGTTGGACAGCGGCGAACCCCAGGTGGCTCAAATCCCCCCGGGTTTCAACCCAGCCGATGCCGACCCGGACAGCGTTTTCATGGGTGTCGCGGTGGGGCCGGACAACCGAACGCTTTATCTCTCCGAGGGCAATAACGGCAGAATTGGCATCTTCGATCTGGTGAGTCACCAGCGCCTCTATTCGGTGAGTATCGACGGTGCGTTCCAAGGCAAGACCTATGCTAACAGCCTTACGGCATCCATGGAACTTTCGCCTGACGGTCGACGCCTTTACGTTCTTGACCTTGCACATTTCCGCCTGGTCGTCCTTGATACGGATTCAAAGGATGTCGTCTCGAGCATCCCTGTGGGGCGCATGCCGTTCGGTCTGGCCTTGTCTCCGGACGGCAAATTCGCCTACGTCTCGAACGTGGGCATGTTTAATTACACTCTTGTACCCGGATACGACGCGAACCGCGCCAAAGAAACCGGGTTGGACTTTCCTCCGTTCGGGTTCCCGTCAAAGGAGGCAGCCGAAGGCGCGACGGTCGGGGGAAAGGCGATTCCGGGCCTGGGCGATCCGAATGTGCCGGACTCGAACTCTCTTTGGGTGATCGATGCGGCCGACCCCGCGCAGCCTAAAATGGTTGCGAAAGTTAAGACCGGAGTTCAGGTCGGAGACAAGTCTGTGGGCGGCTCAAGTCCCGGCGCTGTCGTGGCCGGCCGCGATCAGGTGTTCGTTTCGAACGCCAACCAGGACAGCATCACCATTCTTGACGCGCATTCGAACCAGGTTGAGAAGACCGTCTTGCTTGAGCCTGCCGACGCCGTGAAGGGATTGCGCGGCCTGCTTCCTTTCGGCATGGCGCTCAGTCCGGATGAGAAGCGGCTTTACGTGGCCTGCGCGGGGATCAACGCCGTGGCGGTGTTGGACACGGGCTCTGGAAAAGTGCTGGGTTACTTGCCAACGGCCTGGTTCCCGGCACGGCTCACCGTGAGTCCCGATGGCAAGACCCTTTATGTGGCCAACGCGAAGGGATTCGGCGCCGGCCCCAACGGCGGCCCGAACTTTCACGAGGGGCCGGAAGGAACTTACATTGGAGACATCACGCATGGATTCGTTTCCATCGTATCCATCCCGGACGAGGGCCAATTCAAACAAACCATGGCGCAGGTGCTCAAGAATAACGGCTTTGAAGCCGCGGCTCCTGCCGTTTCGCGCAGCGCAGAGTTTCCAGTACCTCCCGTCGCGCAGCCAAGCACGAAGATTCACCACGTCGTCTTCGTGGTTCGAGAAAACCGGACATTCGACGAGGTCCTCGGAGACGTGCAGATCGCGGGTGCAACGGTGGAAGGTGAACCCAGCCTGGCTCGCTGGGGTAAGAGCGCTCGGGTGAGAGACAGGGAAGAACCGGTCGTCGTAGAAAAAGCCACGATCACGCCCAATGCGCACGCCTTGGTGCAAAGGTTTGCGTTCAGTGACAACTTCTACGTGGACTCGGACGTTTCGGTGGACGGCCACCACTGGCTGGTGGGGAATTACCCGAACGAAGTGCTCGAAACGGAATGGCCGGCTTCCTACGGCCGCAAGCTCAGCTTTGTGGCTGACGCGGACGCGCCCGGGCGCATCAGCCTGGAGTGCGGAAACCCCTGCCCCGAAACTTTTCTCGAGGCGGGCTCGCTTTGGGAGCACCTGGCAAGGCACCAAGTCACGTTCCGAAACTACGGCGAGGGAGTTTCGTTTCCGGGCAACGAAGGCGGAGATGGTCTCATGCCTACCGGCATGCGGGAGGCAACCAACATGCCCATGCCCGAGGTCCTCTTCGAAAACACTTCCCGCGACTATGCAACCTTCAACACCAACATCTCGGACCAGTACCGCTTTGGGCAGTTCCAACGCGAGTTCCAGATTCGGTTTGCAAGCGGCAAAGAGCCGCTGCCGCAATTCCTCTACATCTGGCTGCCCAACGATCACACGGCCAAGCCGCGACCGGAAGACGGTTTTCATTATCGCGCTTCTTACGTGGCGGATAACGATCTGGCGCTGGGGAAGCTGGTGGAGCTGTTTTCGCACAGTCCGTTTTGGAAGGACATGGCCATTTTCGTGACAGAAGACGACGCCCAGAACGGCTGGGATCACGTGGACGCGCACCGGAGCATCTTGATGGTTATCGGTCCATACGCGAATCACCGCGTCTCGCACGTCCACACCAGCATGGCCAGCATCATCAAAACCTTCGATCTGATTTTCGGCTTGCCCTGTTTGAATCAGTACGACGCCGCGGCCACGGACCTTTCAGATTTGTTTAGCGCCACGCCCGATTTCACGCCCTTCGAGGCGCTTCCTTCCGACGCGCAAATCTTCGATCCGGCGAAAGTGAAAGAGCCAGGACTCCAAATGCAGGCGCGCCCCGGCGAACCGCTGGACGACCCCGAAACCATTCGCAGAGAAATGCGCGATCGGGATGGGGAGCACGAGAATTAGCAGCGTTTGTCGGGGCGGTTCGAGAACCGCCCCGACACCGGATATTCGCGGGAGGCTCCACATTGGTGACGCGCATTCGTGTACAATGGACATTCGAGTCTGATGGTGAGCAATTGTAGGGGCGGTCCTTGTGACCGCCCTCGGGCAACCACAAGGGTTGCCCCTACGTGCTAGGTTCGACTCTTGACTTCCGAATGTCCAATCTCCTCGACCAATTGAATCCCCAGCAGCGCGTCGCCGTAGAGGCGACGGAAGGACCGCTGCTCATCCTGGCCGGAGCCGGGAGCGGAAAGACGCGCGTTATCACCTACCGGATCGCCCATCTGATCGAAGCGAAGCAAGTGCCCCAGCAGAATATTCTCGCGGTGACGTTCACTAATAAGGCGGCCGGGCAGATGAAGGAGCGTGTTGAGAAGCTGCTCGCCGGCAAGGTGGCGCTGCGTCCCGGCGCGCCGCACATTTCGACGTTTCATTCGTTTTGTGTCAGCGTGCTGCGGCGGCACATCGAGCAGCTCGGTTACCGCCGCGATTTCACCATCTACGACGATGACGACCAGTTGCGGGTGATGCGGGCCTGCATCCAAGAACTAGGCCTCAGCGAGCAGATCACCTCGCCGCGCAGCGCGCTGGCAAAAATCAGTTACACCAAGAATCGGGGGACTACCCCGGAAGAGCTGAGCAGCGAGGCTGCCAATCCGGAGATGCAGAGGCTGGCCGCGCTCTTCGAGTTGTACGAAAGCAAGCTGCGGCGCGCCAACGCGCTGGACTTCGACGATCTGCTGCTTAAGACGGTCGAGCTCTTCTATAACTCTTCGGAAGTCTGCGAAAAGTACAACCAGCGTTTCCCTTATGTTCATGTGGACGAATACCAGGACACCAACCACATCCAGTATGAACTGATCCGCCAATTGACGCTGCTTCAGCAGAATCTCTGCGTGGTGGGCGATGAGGACCAATCGATTTATCGCTGGCGCGGGGCCGACATCGGGAATATTCTCAACTTCGAAAAAGATTATCCCAGCGCCAAGGTGATTCGCCTGGAGCAGAACTACCGCTCGACGCAGCTCATCCTCGATGCCGCGGGAGCCGTGGTGAGCCGCAACCTGGCGCGCAAGGGCAAGACGCTTTGGACGGATCGCAGTCGCGGTGAAAAGGTTCGCTTGTTCGAAGCGCGCAGCGCCGACGAAGAGGCCCAGTTTGTGGCGGCGGAAGTGGAAAGCGCGTTGGGAGACCCGGGGGCGGGAAGCGTGGCGGTGCTCTATCGCACCAACGCGCAGTCACGACCGCTCGAGGAAAGCTTGCGCATGAGGGGTATCGCTTACCGGTTGGTGGGCGGGTTCAGCTTCTATGCCCGCGCAGAAATCAAGGATGCCCTCGCTTATGCGCGCCTGGCCAATAACCTGCGCGACGACGCGGCCTTGGGGCGCATCATTAACGTGCCGCCGCGCGGGATTGGCGACACCACGTTCGGGGCGCTGGCGGAGACTGCCCGGCGGGATAAGCTCAGCCTTTGGGAGGCGCTGGAGCACGAACTGCTCGAGAGGCGACTGCCGGCCCGCGCGCTGGCCGCTCTGGAAGGGTTTCACTCGCTCATGAAAGGTCTGGTGGAAGACCGCCAGCGCCTGCTGCTGGGCGATTTCTTCAAAAACATCCTGGAACGGACACGTTATCTCGAGATCCTCCAGGAGGAGCGCCAACCGGGAGCCGAGGACCGGATAGAGAATCTCGAGGAATTGGTGAATGCCGCCGCTGAAGCGGAAGAGCAGGGTGTGTCGCTCGCGGAATTCCTGGACCACGCTTCGCTGGTTTCCGACACGGACGAGTTCGACGACCGCTCTCGAGTGACCTTGATGACTCTGCATAGCGCCAAAGGACTGGAATTCGAAATCGTCTTCCTGGCCGGCATGGAGGAAGGACTTTTTCCCCACCAGTTTTCCATCGACGATGACGCGGGGATTGAAGAAGAGCGACGACTCTGTTATGTCGGCATGACTCGCGCGAAGGATCGCCTGACTCTTTCCTGGGCGCGGCAACGCCGTTCATACGCTCGAGAATCGTTCGAGCAAACGAACCCTTCCCGTTTCCTGGGGGAAATCCCGCGGGAACTGCTCGAAACAGCGGGCTCGACTGCGGGTTGGAAGGCGCGAACCGAGTGGGACAATGCGGCCAATTCCGTATCGAGCGTGGAGCGATTCCTCAAAGAGCGCGGAGTGCGCCTGGGCGCGGGAGGCTCCGCCGCGCGTTCCAACGCCAACTCTCATTGGCGAATCGGGTCGAAGGTCCGGCACGCCAAGTTCGGCATGGGCACGATCCTGGCGGCGGAAGGCGAGGGCGAGGAGACCAAGTTGACCGTCAGCTTTCCAGGCTACGGCCAGAGGAAGTTTATGACCAAGTACGCTGGACTCGAGAAGGCCTAGCAGGAAGATTCACCGCAGAGGCCGCAGAGGACCACAACGTCTGTCATTCTGTGCGAAGTGAATTGTCATTCTGAGCGAAGCGAAGAATCTGCAGTTCCGCCACCCCGAAACTACGGGGATTCTTCGCTTCGCTCAGAATGACAGGAACCTCTGTAGTGAATGCTTTGGCCGATCGTCCAACCAAGGAGAGATAAGCACGCATGAACACGAAAAACATCAAGGATAAGGCAGAGCGGAAGAAAGTTAAGCGGGAGGCGCGCGGGAAGCGCCCTCCCCAAGCGAAGCGGACGGAACCGCGCGGCTCGCGCAAGCCTAAGCTCAAGAAGCGTGGTCCAGGGACACCGGCCCACCGCTAGCTGAGTGGCCGGAAGCTTCCGGTGTTCTTCATCTTGCATATGCGGCCTTCGCCGCCTGCATAAACGCGTCACGGCTCTTTTCGCCGTCGCCGGGGAAGCCCGCGTGCTGGACCATCCAGATGAAGATCAGTCCGTGCTGAGTATCGATGGTCATATTCGTCGCGTAAGCGCCGCCATGGCCAAACTCTCCCTCACCAATGCTCAAGCCCAAACCGTACTTCTCCTTGACGGTATCCGGAGTTTGCCGCGCGGTCATTTGCGATACGGCAGCCTCGGAGAGATAGCGCTTGCCGTTCAGTTCGCCGCGATTAAGCATCATCTGGCAAAACCGGGCCACATCGGCGGCGGTTGAAAACAGGCCGCCGGCGGGCATCGGCTCACGAGTGCGATCGGTAAGCGGGTAGCGGAGCTGCGTGATCGTCGTCTCTTCGAGACCATCTTTGGCGGCATTCGGTTTGTAAGATTTCGCCAGGCGCCCAACTTGACTCGAGGTGGGCCAGAAGGTCGTGTCCTTCATTCCGAGCGGCTGGAAGAGGCGCTGGTCCATAAACTGCTCGTAGGGCATTCCGCTCACCACCTCGATGATGCGCCCGGCGGTGTTGATGCCGGCGTTGGCATAGGCGTACTTGCTGTCCGGCTCAAACTCCAGCGGCAGCATGGCGTAGCTCCGAACCCGGGCAGCGAGCGGAAGCACGTCGAGGGTGGGCTGCTCGATGGGTGAGCTGAAGGGCAGTCCGCTGGTATGGCTCAGCACGTTTCGGACGGTGATGGGGTGCGCCGGCAGTTTGAGCAGCAGGTGATCGGCATCTCCCTCCGCTTTGAGCCACTGGCCTTTGAACTCCGGCAGATATTTCTCCACAGGGTCGTCTAATTTCACCTTGCCCTCATCCACCAGCATCATCAGGGCGGCCGCCGTCATGGGCTTGGACTGGGAAGCGATCCAGAACAGAGCGTCCGGGCGCATGGGGCGGTTCGCAGCGATGTCCATGTACCCAACGGCGTCCAGCGCGAGCACTCGATCCGACGACGCCACCAGCACCACGGCGCCCGCCAGCGTGTGGTTAGCCACGAACGGTTGCAGGGCGGCGGTGAGCGTCTGGGTCGTTTCAGCCGCAGCCAACCTAACCGGCGGCGCCATGACGAGCGCACCCGCCAATATCAGCAGCAAGCCGCGAAGTCCGATGACGCGATGAGTAGCTGTAATCATAATGTCCGGACGAATGGATTCTCTTCGATTCATGTTTCCTCCAGCGAAGATATGATACACGACAGTGGACTATTGCGAGGCTAATTGGTAAGTTGTGTTCGAAACGGGACCAACCGCCCTCGCCTGTCAACCGCATGTCGCCATTCTCCGCAGCACTAGGTTTGGTCGGCGTCTTGGATGGTCGCTTCCAAGAAGACGTCGGAGGTGGGCGTGTCGGAATGCCGACACCTGTCGACAACTCGCCATTGTCCATCGCCCTCCCCGGTGAGTTGAGCCGACCTCAAGATGCTCCCCCTAGCCTGTCTAGCGCCTGATTTGTATAGAGATAGCTGCTGCCGACGGCCCACGCCCAGCTTTGGAACGGCGGTTGCTTTCACTTTTCATGGGGCTAGGGCCAGGCAGGAGAATGCCTAATTGAAATAGCTCTACGCGAAGGGTCGCCAAGGCAGGAGACCGGGCGTTTCATTGCGCGGGAACTCTGAACCGCGGGCAGAGGCTTCTTTAGCTGCAAGAGCAAGCGGGAGACATGGCGCAGACAACTGAAGGCCCTAGCAACTCGCGAAATGGCGGCCCCTCAGTCGAAAACCCAAAGTCTGCCCTTCCTTCCGAACCCTGGCGGCCCAAGTTTAACCCGTGGCTGATAGCGGTCGTCGTAGCGATGGCGGCCTTCATGGAGGTGCTGGACACCAGCATCGCCAATGTCGCGCTGCCTTATATGGCGGGCAACCTGGGCGCGAGCAACGACGAGAGCACTTGGGTGCTGACTTCCTACCTGGTGTCGAACGCCATCATACTGCCCATCAGCGGATGGTTGGCGACCGCGCTGGGCCGCAAACGATTCTTCATGATCTGCCTCGTTGTGTTCACGGTAAGCTCCCTGCTCTGCGGATTCGCGCCCAGTCTTGGGGCGATGATTTTGTTCAGGGTCTTGCAGGGCGCGGGCGGCGGCGGGCTCCAGCCGATGTCGCAAGCCATCCTGGCGGATGTTATTCCGCCGCAGCAGCGCGGGCAGGCCTTCGCACTCTATGGCATCACCACCATTATTGCGCCAACGATTGGGCCGACGCTGGGCGGGTGGATCACGGACAACTACTCCTGGCGATGGATCTTCTTCACCAACTTGCCGGTGGGCATCCTGGCCCTGTTTCTCGTCTATCGTCTGGTGGAAGACCCGCCGTGGGCGAAGCGCGCGGCGGGCGCGGGGGTGAAGATCGACTATATTGGCGTGGCTCTGCTTACGCTCGGTGTGGGAGCCCTGCAGATCATGCTCGACAAAGGGCAGGAGGATGACTGGTTCGGTTCGCACTTCATCCTCACACTCGCAGTGATCGCCGGCGTCGCGCTTGTTTCGCTAGTCATTTTTGAATGGTTCTACAAGACCCCCATCATCGAAGTGCGGCTCTTTAAAAACCTGAACTTCCTCGGCGCCAACGCCATGATGTTTGTGCTGGGAATCATGCTGTTCTCGAGCCTGGTCATGATGCCGCTGTTCCTCCAGACGCTGATGGGGTACACGGCGTCGTCAGCAGGCCTGGTGCTTTCCGGCGGCGGCCTGCTGCTGCTCTTCGAGATGCCAGTCGTGGGGGCGCTCGCCGCCAAGGTCCAGGCCCGCTATATGATCGCCTTCGGCTGGCTGGCGCTCTCCCTTGCCATGTTCTATTCCACGCAACATCTCGATCTCGATATCAGCTTTCGATTCGCCAGCATTTTACGAATGGTGCAGGTGGGCGGCTTGGCCTTCCTGTTCGTTCCCATCAATCTGGTCTCCTATGTGGGAATGCCGGCGGAGAAGAGCAACAGTGTGGCGGGCCTGGTGAACTTCATGCGGAACATCGGGAGCAGCATCGGAACTTCTATGGTCACCACGCTGATTGCGCGCCGAGCGCAATTCCACCAGGTGTACCTGGTGCGACACATTGCTCCGGGACAGCCGACTTTCACGCAGGCGGTCAAGGCCTTGGCGGCGCATCTGGCGGTCTTGGGTGTGGATGCCACTCGAGCTACGAGCCAGGCTTACGCTCGGGTCTACCGAGCGTTGATAGGCCAAGCAACTACTCTGGCTTATATCGATACATTCTGGGTCTTGTGTGTCGGGGCGGGCATCATGTTCTTTCTGTCTTTTGCGTTGAGGAGGAATGAGCCGGGCGGCGGGGGAGAGGCAGCCGTCGGGTAGAGAAGTCATCAGTCGTCAGTTTTCAGTTGTCAGCAAAAGCGGCGACGTTCTTAGCCTGTTACTGAGAACTGACGACTGATAACTGACGACTATCTAAAGCACCCACAATGATTCGAGTCATCACGATCGAGCGCGAATACGGAAGCGGAGGAGGCGACATTGCGGCGAAGGTGGCCGCACGCCTGGGCTGGAAACTCTGGGACCAGTTGCTGACCGAGGAAATCGCTCGCCGCATGGATTGTGAACGGCGCGCCGTGGAAGAGCACGAGGAGAAACGAGATCCGGTGTACCGCCGCCTCCTCAAGGCTTTCATGCGAGGCAGCTTCGAAGGAAGCTTGAACGCTCCCCGCCTGAAAATGGTGGACACCGATTGTGTGCGCGAGGTCGTCCAACAGATCCTGCCTGAAGTCGCTGCGGCGGGCAACTGCGTGATCGTGGGGCGGGGTTCAGCATTTTATCTCGGCGACCGTCCGGATGCATTTCACGCTTTCATCTACGCTCCCTTTCAGGAGAAGGTCCGGCGGCTTCGGGCGAGAGGCAAAAACGAGAAGGAAGCGATGGAATTGGCGGAGACGGTGGACCGCGACCGCGCCGACTTCATCAAGCGATACTTCGACGTTGACTGGCCCGGCAGGCATCGTTTCCACCTCATGGTTAATTCTGGCGCTGGTGAGGACGTGGCGGTCGAGATCATTCTGGATGCGATTCCGCGGTACTCGAAGCAGCGGACGTGAGTGTCCGAGCCTGTCCAAATTGCTCTTAATTGGGTGGGCGCGGATCAGGGGCTCTGCCGCATAGACCCCTCGAAGAGTTCGTTAATTTGGACGGACGTGGTGACCGACAAGCCCCGCTTGGATGAGGAGCTGCAATGATTGGTGATCAACGGGCTCGGCATCTACTATTCTCCCTCTTTCTCCTCGTGGTCTTTATCCTTGCGTCTCAGCGGTCGAGCGCGGGACAGACACGCAGCCCGTTTCTCGGCAGTGTGCCCACTGGCCAAGCTACGGGAACGATCCTCGGCCTTTCTCTCCAGGACGCCTTCGAACGTGCGCTGAAATACAACTTAGGCGAGATTGAGAGCAGCCAGAACACTCGTGCGGCGCGCGCCGTGCGCCTGCGCAGTTTGAACGCCCTGCTGCCCGACCTTTCGGCCCGCATCAGCGGCGCAGTTCAACAGATCGATCTGCCCGCTGAAGGCATCACCTTTCACTTTCCCGGCGTCAGGCTCCCGACGGTGGTTGGCCCCTTCGGCGTCGCGGATGCCCGGGCTTACCTGTCGCAGGAAATCTTTAATTGGTCCGATATCAAAAATTGGAAGTCGGCGTCAGAGGGCGAAAAGGCGTCGCAATATGCCTACAAGAGCGATCGCAATCTGGTGGTGTTCACCACGGGCAACGCCTATCTCCTGGTGATTTCGGATGTGGCTACGGTGGACTCGGTCCGCGCCCAGGTGACGACGGCCCAGACGCTTGTCCAGAACGATGTGGATCTCAATAAACATGGCCTGATTGCCAGCATCGATCTGCTGCGCGCCCGAGTGGAGTTCCAAACGCAGCAGCAGCGGCTGATTGCGGCCGAAAACCAGGTCGCGATCGACAAGCTCACCCTCGCGCGGGTGATCGGACTGCCGAACGGCCAGGAGTTCCAGTTGACCGACTCGACCCCTTACAAATCGCTGGATGGGATGACCCAGGAGCAGGCGCTCCAGCGGGCCTATTCAACGAGACCCGATTTTCTTAGCGCCCAGGCCCAGGTGCGAGCGGCGGAACTGGCCTATCAAGCCGTGGCCGCCGAAAACTATCCCTCGTTGTCAACGAACACGAACTATGGGGACATCGGCAGTCCGAACTTTGGCTCCTCGCATGGGACACTCGGTTTCGCCTTTACCTTGAACGTTCCCATCTTCCAAGGGAGCCGGGTGCGTGCAGATAAGTTGCAGGCAGATTCGGCACTGCAACAGCGCAAGGCAGAACTCGCCGACCTGGGGGGCCAAATCGACGACCAGGTGCGTACGGCCTTCCTGAATCTCAAGTCTTCCTCCGAACTTGTAAGTGTGGCCGAGAATAACATTGACCTCGCCAACCAGACATTGGCTCAGGCGCGGGACCGCTTCCGGGCGGGGGTCGCCGACAATCTCGAAGTCGTCCAGGCACAAGAATCCGTGGCCTCGGCGAACCAGTCCTACATCGCCAGTCTTTATGCATTTAACCTTGCGAAAATCTCTCTCGCACAGGCGATGGGTGTGGCCGAACAATTGGCCCTGCAATATTTGGGAGTGAAATAATTATGGCAACAGCAGCCACCGAAACCCCCGAGTCAGTGAAGCGCGGTGATGCGGAATCGCGCGGCACAGGAGTGGGCCCTGGCGGGCCGCCGAAGCGAAGCGCGAAAATTCGCTGGCGAATCCTGTTGGTGGTTCTCGGTCTCGCTCTAATTGCGGCGTCGGTCCTGCTCTATCGCTATTTGACGGCCTGGGAGTCCACGGACGATGCTGAGATCGACGGCTACATCTATCCCGTCAGCTCACGCGTTGCCGGGTTCGTGACGCGGGTTACCGTGGACGACAACCAGTACGTCGAGGCGGGGACGGTGCTGGTGCAACTTGATCCCGAGGACTACAAGGTCGCCATTGCGAATGCAAGGGCAAATCTCGCTAACGATGAAGCCAGCGCCAGCGCTTCACTGACCAACGTTCCCCTCACGTCCGTGAACACGTCGAGCGTGCTCGCGGGCGCGCGGGCGGACGTGGATAACTCGAGCGCCGGACTGGCCTCCGCCCAACAGGCCTACGAAGCGGCCCAAGCCACTCTGCGACAAGCTGAAGCGAACGATTTAAAAGCTCAAGATGACGTCAGCCGGTACAGGCCCCTGGCCGCGAAAGACGAGATCCCCCAGCAAATCTACACTCAAGCGGTCGACAGCCAGAAAGCTACTGCCGCCGCCGTCGAGGCCGCCCGAGCGTCTGCCGCGGGCGCTGAACAAGTGGTCGAACAGGCTCGGGCGAAACTTGCGCAATCTCAGGCTCAATTGCAATACGCGCTGACCCGGCCTCAGCAGATCTCGGTGCAGCAGTCCCGGGCGCGAGCGGCACAGGCCGAGAGCGAGCGCTCCAGCGCGCTCTTTGTGCAGGCGCAACTGAACCTGGAGTACACGACCATCGTGGCCCCCGTCAGCGGGGTGGTCGGACAGCGATCGGTCCAGCCGGGCCAGAATGTTTCCACGGGCCAGCAACTGATGACCATCGTGCCCCTGGACAGCCAAAACATCTGGGTAACAGCAAACTTTAAAGAGACGCAACTGAAGCATATGCGGTCCGGCCAGCCCGCCAAGATTTCCGTGGACACCTACGGCCGCACCTACGACGGACATGTTTTAAACATCGCTGCCGCTACCGGAGCGCTCTACAGCCTGCTGCCGCCTGAGAATGCCACGGGGAATTACGTCAAGGTGGTGCAGCGAATCCCCGTCAAAATCGTGTTCGATAAAGGACAGGACCCTCAACACCTCCTGAGGCCAGGGATGTCGGTGGAACCGAACGTCCGAGTGCGATAGGCGCACGCGAGCGGCCGCCCACTCCTGATCGGCCGGCGTCCCATGAGCCGCGTGAACCGCGCTGTCGAAAAAGATGAGACGCAGGGCTTCATGAAGGTCGTGGTTGATGCGGAGACACGCAGGATTCTCGGCGCCGCGATCCTCGGCACCGGTGGCGACGAGGTGATCCACGGCATCCTGGATATCATGAACGCAGGTGTTCCCTATGAAGTGCTGGAGCGTGCCGTCCCCATCCATCCCACGGTCTCGGAGCTCATTCCCACCGTGCTCGGCGAGCTTCGGCGACTTCCGTCGTAGGCGCAATCCACCGGCGCCGCGCCAATAACCCGCACAGGTTTGCCTGCACCAATGCCTCAGGCGACGACCGAGGAGGCGTTCCATACAATCTTTGGTTCCAGCCGCAACAGACTGGCGCAACCCTTGGCGGGAGTGCATCACAAAAACCCCATAAAACGTGGCTCAACACAGGGGAGCAGTTGTCGATCGTCGCGGCGCGCGGGTCGAGGCGGAAAGAGAGGATTGGTCGGAGCGACGGTTTAGCGATGGGATGATATACTGTTTCAGTGGGACATAATGTCGGCGTCCCCCGGGCCGCTTCTCGCTGCTGGTATCTCTCTCTAGCCAGTCGGACGGCTGCCCGCTCCTCCCGGGTCAGTGGACGATGTTAGGCTCGGCGTCTCATTTCGAGCGAATTGACGAATACTGCTGCGCATCTTCGTGCGCTTGGAGGAAGAGATGGGCATGAGCAACTACCTCACAGAGCATCTCGAAAGCACGGAGACACCAGGGTGGCGCGATCGGGATGCCCCGCCGTCGGGAAGCGCTTCGATTTGGGGGCGGTCGGACTCCGAACTGGTTGGCCAGAGCCGGGCCCTGAAGGAAGTTTTGGAACAGGTCGAGATGGTAGCCCCGACGGACTCTACGGTTCTGATTGTGGGCGAGACCGGCACCGGCAAAGAGTTGCTGGCGCGCGCGCTTCACAACTCAAGCCCCCGGCGCGCGCAGCCGTTCGTTAAGGTGAACTGTGCCGCCATTCCCAGCGGGCTTCTGGAGAGCGAGTTGTTCGGGCACGAGCGCGGCGCTTTCACCAGCGCTGTCTCGCAGCGCATCGGCCGCTTCGAACTCGCACACCCGGGCACGCTGTTTCTGGATGAGGTGGGCGATATCCCGCTGGAATTACAGCCGAAGCTTTTGCGTGTCTTGCAGGAGCAGGAATTTGAGCGGCTCGGCAGCGCGCGCACACTTCATGTGGATGTCCGAGTGGTTGCAGCCACCCATCGAGACCTGGCGCAGATGGTCGAAGACCACGAGTTCCGCGGCGATCTCTATTATCGCCTGAATGTCTTCCCCATGATGGTTCCGCCCCTGCGTGACCGCCGCGAGGACATTTCTCTTCTCGCCTGGCACTTCGTGAGGAAATACTCGCAGCGAATGAACAAGGCTATCGTTCACATTCCGGAAGAGACCATCCAGACGCTCACTCGCTATCATTGGCCCGGCAACATCCGTGAACTGCAAAACGTCATGGAACGCGCCGTGATCCTGACACGAGGAGACACTCTGAATCTGCCGCAGGAAAAACTGGAGAGGGCTCCTGTCATCAACCCCCCCAACCGCTCCCTGACATTAAGAGAAGCCGAACGGGAGCACATCCTTCGAACGCTCGATGAGACAGAATGGGTCATTGGTGGCGCACACGGTGCAGCGGCGAGGCTCGGGGTGCCACGCACCAGCTTGATTTACCGCATGCAGAAGCTCGGTATTCCGGGACGGCGAGATATGTACGTTGCCTGTGCGCAGTCGCGTGAAATGGCCCGCCTGGGTCCAAGGGTGGGAAGCGAATAATCGGCCGAGGCCCGCCCAGAGTCGTGCGCCGAAGCTCTGGCGGTCACGCGCCGGCGCACCCACGTCTCTTCTGCGCGTAACCGTCAATTAACGCAGCTCCGATCTGGACGGCGCCGGGAGGCTTTCGCCCGGCTCGCGTAAGGTCGCGGCGGAGGATGTCTCCCTCGCCGGGGAGAGGTCTGAATCGGCCGTTCCAGTAATCAGCCGCGCGCCCCGGCTGAACGTCAGATACTGAAACCCCCACTGAATGAAAACTAAGATTCGGCTTTGAAACTGCACCAAGTACATCAGGTGAATGAACAGCCACAAAATCCAGGCCGGCCACCCGGAGACGTGGAAACCGAATACATTCGCCACCGCGGCAGCACGGCCGATCACCGCCATGTCTCCTTTGTCGAAGTATCGAAAGGGCGGTAGTTCGGCTGCCCCTTTAAGCTTCTTGATAACTGCCTTCGCTGCGTAGCCGCCGCCTTGCATCGCGACTTGAGCAACGCCGGGCAGTTGCTTTCCGTCCACTCGTCGCGCCAGGGCAAGATCACCCACCACGTAGATGTACGGGTGGCCCGGGATCGTCAGATCGGCATTCACCCGGATTCGCCCAGCCTTGTCAGTCTCCGCTCCCGTGCGGGCTGCCAGCCTGGCTCCGAAATCTGAAGCCACCACCCCCGCGGCCCAAAGGACTGTCCTCGCTGCAAGGCGTTCCCTCACGCTGCCAGTCTGGAATGTTACACCCTTACGGTCGACACCAACGACCCGTATGTTGGTTCGTACCTCGACGGCGAGTTTCCTAACCAGTCGCTCGGCTTTTGCCGAGAGGTCAGGGGGATAAGTGGGAAGCACTCTCGGTGCTCCCTCCATCAGAACGATGCGAGCCTCCTCAGGGCGAATAAACCGAAAGTCATGACGAAGTGTCTCGCGCGCGATCTCCGCCAACCCGCCGGCGAGTTCAAGTCCCGTTGTTCCCGCGCCCACAATCACGAACGTCAGCCAAGCTCTGCACTCTTCCGGATCTGAGGCCCGCTCGGCGGCTTCAAAGGCGTAGAGAACCTTGTGCCGAACCATCAGGGCCTCTTCCACCGACTTTAAGCTGGGCGCCCATTCCTGCCAATGATCGTTGCCGAAGTAGGAGGTCCGTGAACCGGTTGCCACAATGAGCGAATCGAATTCGAACCGCTCACCATCAGTCAGAATAACTTGCCGGGCGGCCGGATCGACGTCGCCCACCTCGCCCAGCAACACGCGAACGTTTTTCTGGGAGCGCAGGACGCTGCGCAGGGGCGCGGCAATCTCGCCCGGCGAGAGCGATCCCGTCGCCACTTGGTACATCAAGGGCTGAAAAAGGTGATAGTTGCGGCGATCTATGAGGGTGACAGAGACCGGCGCGGATTTGAGAGCTCGTGCGGCATAAAGGCCGCCAAAACCCCCTCCAAGGATAACAACTTTGTGCGTGCTGCTCATAGATCCGCCGGTCCGCACGATCATTGCCTACTCAATCGGATGCCCAGACTCATTCGTTCGATACGAGACGTCGGAATCTCGTCTTTCGTCGAACTCTCGACTAACAAGAAAGGACGTCGCAATGATGAGCTGCGGCTTGGTTGCCCGTTCAAGCCCTTGATTGCACGACTCGACTGAGTGTGTTCTGCCGCTTGGCTGGATTGGCAGTGGAAGTGCCGATCGTCGTCTTTGAGGGCACGATGCAATGCCCGGCAAACCGATGGCTCCGAACGGGAAGAACTCCCAAGCCGCCAGGTGATCATCTTGGCGTCGCCGTTGCCAAGCCGAGTTACAAAGCGTACCGTAGATTCTTGGACTTACTCCGTTGGCAACGCGTTGGCACCTTCGGCGCGCGCCCTCAACAGCTTCTAAGGGTCGGCACGACTGATGAGCGCAGGCAAGCATGCCTGTGCCACCGACATAAGGAGTACGCGCATGGCGACACACGCAACCACATCTGGTGGGATGGAAGGTCCCGATTCTCTGACGAAACGAAAGGTGTGGAAGTCACTGCAAACTCACTACAAGAAGATTCGCAACTTACATCTTCGAAGCCTCTTTGCGGATGATCCTGGGCGTGGTGAGCGGATGACGGCCGAGGCGGTAGGTCTCTTCCTGGATTACTCAAAGAACCGCATAACCGATCGAACCCTCAAGCTGCTCATCCGCCTGGCCGAGGAATCGGGACTGCGTTCTCGCATCGAAGCCATGTTTAGCGGAGAGAAGATCAACGTCACGGAGAAGCGGGCGGTGCTGCACATCGCACTGCGCGCTCCCGAAGGGACATCCATCTTCGTCGATGGCGAGAACGTGGTGCCCCTGGTGCATGCCGTGCTGAACGAGATGGCAAGCTTCGCCAACCGCGTGCGCAGCGGGGAGTGGAAAGGGCACACCGGCAAGCCCATTCGCAACATAATTAACATCGGCATCGGCGGCTCCGATCTCGGGCCGGTCATGGCCTACGAAGCGCTGAAGCGCTACAGCGACCGAGACCGCACCTTCCGGTTTGTTTCCAACGTTGACGGAACTGACTTTGCGGAAGCCGTCCGCGATCTCGATCCGGCAGAGACCCTTTTCATCATCTCTTCGAAGACTTTCACGACGCTCGAGACCATGACCAACGCTCACACGGCCCGCGCCTGGTCGCTCCAGGGCTTCGGCGGGGATGAGGCCTCGGTGGCCAAACACTTTGTGGCCGTCTCGACCAACAAGGCGGAAGTCGAGAAGTTCGGGATTGATACCGCCAACATGTTCGGCTTCTGGGATTGGGTTGGGGGGCGCTACTCGATGGATTCGGCGATTGGCCTTTCCACCATGCTGGCCATCGGCCCGGACGAGTTCCGCGCCATGCTCAACGGCTTTCACCGGATGGACGAGCACTTCCGCACCACCCCGTTCAAGCGCAACCTGCCGGTGCTGATGGGGCTTTTGGGCATCTGGTACAACGATTTCTTCGGCGCTCAGACGGTTGCCGTGTTGCCTTACGAGCAGTACCTGAAACGATTCCCCGCCTATCTCCAGCAGTTGACCATGGAGAGCAACGGCAAGCACGTGACCCTCGAGGGTACAGAGGTTGATTACCCGACCGGCCCGATTTATTGGGGCGAGCCGGGAACCAATGGCCAGCACTCTTTCTATCAGTTGATCCACCAGGGGACGCGGCTTATTCCCTGCGACTTCATCGCCTTCGGACAAACGCTGAATCCATTGGGCCGACACCATGACCTGCTTTTAGCCAACGTTTTCGCGCAGAGCGAGGCACTGGCATTCGGGAAGACACCGGAACAAGTCCAGGCGGAGGGGACACCGGATTGGCTCGTGCCCCATCGGGTCTTCGAGGGCAATCGCCCGTCGAACACGATCCTGGCGAAGCGGCTCACCCCGGAGACGCTCGGCAAACTGGTGGCTCTTTACGAACACATTGTCTTCACGCAGGGCGTCATTTGGCACATCAATTCGTTCGACCAGTGGGGCGTGGAGCTTGGCAAGGTGCTGGCTCAGCGGATTGTTCCGGAACTTGAATCTGCGCAGGAGCCGGCCCTTAGCCACGATAGCTCCACCAACAACTTGATCCGCCGCTACCGGAAACTAAAGCAGGCATCCTGACGACGCTCGGGGCCAAGACAAACGCTTCTAATCTGTAATCAATCCTGTAAAGGGCGACCTCCGCCACAGGAGAACATCGTGGCCGCCGGAATTAAGGTTCTGTTCCTCACGCTAAGCGCTCTTTTCCCAATTGTAGACCCGTTGAGTGGAAGTCCTCTGTTTTTGGCGCTGACGAGCAAGTACTCCGCCGAAACCCGCCAGAGCCTTTCATGGCGGGTTGCCATGAACAGCATGTTCTTGATGGTCGGGTCTTACTTTATTGGCGCGCACGTCCTCAACTTCTTCGGCGTGTCCCTGCCCGTGGTGCAGGTTGGCGGCGGGTTGGTGGTGATTTCCATGGGCTGGGGGATGCTGATGGAGAGAGAGGAATGCGGCGAGGTGTCACGCACGGACGTCCAGCCGCCAGACGTGTTTGGCCGCGCGTTCTATCCTTTGACGCTGCCGCTGACGGTGGGTCCCGGATCGATTTCCGTGGCGGTCACTTTGGGTGCAAACGCCACACACCGCTATGGATTCCACGTCTCGACGATTATTGCCGCGCTCATCGCCATGGGTCTGATCGCTATCAGCATTGCCCTCTGTTACGGGTTTGCGGATCGGCTGGCCCGAATTCTCGGCAAGACGGCCATGACGGTCATCGTCCGGCTATCGTCGTTTCTGCTGGTCTGTATCGGTGTGCAGATTGTGTGGAATGGAATCAGCGCGCTGCTCTTATCTCTCCACTTCAAAGCAGCATAACCGGCGGGGGAGAAACTCGTCCCTCGACTCAGGCCATTGCAATTGCTGTCGTCCTTGCATTGGTCGGGTTGACGATGATGGGTTACCTGATTTCAGTCCGACACTCCGAGGACTCGCCTTTTCGAGACAGGAAGGAGACAGGTATGGCGTCCAACGCAGAAGTCGGTATCGTCAACACGCCCACCCACCACTCGGTAGATCAGACCGTGGAGAAGATCAAAGCTCTGCTTCAAGCAAAGGGTGTCGCACTGTTTGCACTGGTCGATCACAGCGGTGAGGCTGCCAAAGTGGGCCTGACGATGCGACCCACCAAACTGCTGATATTTGGCAATCCCAAAGCCGGCACGCCCTTAATGTTGGCCTCGCCGAGCAGTGCCATCGATCTTCCCCTGAAAATCCTGGTCTGGGAAGATACTCAAGGCAAGATCTGGGTTTCGTACAACAGTCCGCAATACCTTCAAGAGCGCCACGCGTTGCCGCCGGACCTGATGCAAAACATAGCCGTAGTCGAGACGTTGGCAGCCAAAGCCGCGGAATAGGGATCTTCCCCTGAGCCTGCAACGACCGGCGCTACAAACCCGCCACAGCCGCGCAGGCGGTGCAAAACTCGGCCTGCTTCAAGTCGATTCGCTCCGCAGAATGCGAGGAGCTCATGACACAAAGGTAGTCCGAGCAATGGTGCAGCCCAAAAGTGTGGCCCAACTCGTGGAGCGCTTCCTTCAAGAGGCGCTCCTGAAGCAACTCCGGGTCTTGGGGCATGCCATAAAATTCCGGACGCAAACGATGAGTGGAAACCAGAGCGGCGGCGGCGCTCAACTGAGCTTCGCCGAAAACGAACGTCAGGATCGGGATGTACAGGTCCAAATCCGTGACTCCCAGGATTCGCCAGCTTTCCGTGTGCGGGTCCTGCACCAGCCGCTTCAGAATCTCCGTAGAATGGTATTGGCCGCGGGCACGATTGTACGCAAATTCGCCGTTTTGGCGCTGTGGCTGAATCAGGCAGGCCGCCTGCATCCGCGACGCCAGTTGTTCGCCCAGTAATTCAAGGTGGTCCCTCTCGATCCGGCCGATGGGAACCAGCGAGATGATTTTCATGAGCCGGCAGGCACGCCTTTCTGAAAACCATATTTCTTGATCTTGTTGTAAAGCGTGACGCGATCAATCTCGAGTAATTTTGCAGTGCGAGTCTGGTTCCAATCGCAGGATTCCAGGACGCGAAGGATATGCGCTCGCTCCACCTCCTCGAGCGTGAGTCCGCCCTCGGGCCTCTCGGGCGACCCCATCTGCAAGGGGAAATCGGAGGGACGAATTTCCGGTTCTCGTCCAATGACCATCGCCCGCTCGATGGCGTTCTCGAGCTCCCGCACGTTTCCGGGCCACGTGTAATTCATCAAGAGTTCCAAGGCGCTCCGGCTGACGGAGATGAAGCGCTTGTTCATGGAGCGCGCATACTTCTTGATGAAATGGTCCACCAGCAGGGGGATGTCCTCGCGACGATCTCGCAGGGCAGGCAGTTCAATGTCAAACACATTCAGGCGATAGTAAAGATCGGGCCGGAAGGTTCCCTCTTTCACAAGCATCGCCAGGTCCTTGTTGGTGGCGGCAACGGCGCGAAAGTCAACCTTGATCGTCTGGTTCCCACCCACCCGCGTGATCTCTTTCTCCTGGAGAACCCGCAGCAGGTCCGTCTGGGTTTTCAGACTGATATCGGCGATTTCATCCAGGAACACGGTTCCGCCCTCGGCGATCTCGAACTTGCCTTTCTTACGGTATTGCGCGCCTGTGAAGGCGCCCTTTTCGTGCCCGAAGAGTTCGCTCTCGAGTAGAGTTTCGGTGAGCGCCCCGCAATGGATCGTGACCATGGGCATCATCCGGCGGGGGCTCAGGTGGTGAATGGCCCGCGCCACCAGTTCTTTGCCGGTACCGCTCTCGCCGTCGATCAAGACTGTGGTTTCCAGGGGCGCGACCGTACGAACGAGTTCCATAACCCTCTGCATGGGCTTGCTCTGCCCCACCAGTTCGACGGCTTGAATCTCATCCAAGCTCTCGCGGAGCCGCACATTCTCGTCTTTGATTCTGCGGTGCTCGAGGGCCTTCCGGACCAGGCGCGCCAGGTCATCGGGATCAAACGGCTTGGTAATGTAGTCATAGGCGCCGTCCTTCAGCGCCTGGACGGCAGTCTCGACGGATGCGTAGCCGGTCATGATGATGACGATAATCTCCGAGTCGACCTCGCGAATCTTGCGGTGCAACTCGAGGCCGTCCATGCCGGGCATCTTGATGTCCAGCAGCGCCAAATCCCAGTGCTGACTCGGCAATTTCAACAGCGCCTCGCGCGCGCTGGTGGCGGTCTCGACCATGTAGCCCTCTTCCTCGAACCATTTGCCCAGTGATTCGCGGACCACGTTCTCATCGTCCACCACTAACAGGCTGGCTTTATAATCCATACGTAGCTCCCGACATGCGTGATCAGTTATCCGTCCGCAGTCACCCTTCGTTGGCTGTCCAGACTTCCTCGATATGAGTGCACACGCCTAAGCCCTCTCTTGCGACTTTTGACTGCTGACTTCCGACTCCTGACTAGCGCTTTCCCACTCGTCACTCCTCACCGCCGGTACGCATGGCTTTTCCGGCAGGGTCACCGTGAAAGTGGTCCCCTTCTGGGGGGTAGAAGACACCGCGATCTTCCCACCATGTTGCTGGACAATCCCGAAAGCGACGGCCAGGCCTAACCCGATTCCCTTGCCTTCCGCCTTGGTTGTGAAGAAGGGTTCAAAGATATGCGGCAGAACTTCTTCGGGAATGCCCATGCCATCATCGCCGACGACGATCTGCGCCTCACGACGCTCGGCATTATAAGCGGCTTCCACCTTCAGCCGGCCCCCGTGCGGCATCGCCTCGACGGCATTCATCAGTAAAGCCAGAAAGACTTGCTGAATTTGGGCCGAGTCGCAGTGGATGGAAGGCATCTTCGGTTCGATCTGACTTTCCACCTCCACTTGCTGCAATTCGCATTGGTGGCCAACCAACAGGAGACAGCGCTGAACGATGCCGCCCAAGTCGTTTTCCTGCGGGACAAGAGGCGCTTGTCGCGCAAACGTCAAAAGGTTCTTCACGATGGCGCCGCAGCGCTTGCTCTCCCCTTCGATTTGCTGCAGGTCCGACTTCGCCTCGGCGCGCCGCCGCTCGTCCTCCAAACCTTTATCCACCAGGCGCGAGACCAGCTTGCTGTAAGTGAGAATGCCCGCCAGCGGGTTATTGATCTCGTGCGCGACGACCGCCGCCAGTTTGCCGAGGGAAGCCATCTTCTCGGATTGCACCAGGCGATGATAGGCGCGTTCAAGTTCTCCCGTCTTTTCCCGGACTCGCGCTTCCAGAGTGCGGGTCCACTGCTGGTTTTCCTCCCGCGCTTTCTTCAGTTGCTCCGTCATGCGGTTGAAAGAGGCCGCCAGGCTACCGAGTTCATCGCTGCTCGACACCGGCAAGGAGTAGTTCAGCTCGCCTTCGGCGACATGCCGAGTGCCCTCTGTGAGCCGGCGCACCGGATTGTGCACAGTCGCCCGGATGAGGCCCGCTGAAATCAAGCTGAGAAGGATGATGGAGGCAAGAGTGTAGACCGCACTCTCACGCTGGCCCCGCGCCGCAACTTGATCCACGGCGGCCAGCGAGAGATTGGTGTCCAGGACTCCCAGCACTTGGTTGCCGGGCGCGTGCGCATGGCAAGCCGCATTCGAGCAGTCAGGTTCGTTCTCGATGGGCCGGATCAGGCCCAAAACCCGCGTGCCGTCAGGGGCTTTGTAAATCCGAAGACGGTCCGGCCGGTGTAAGCGCGTGAGGGGCTGCGCTTGGGCGTGGCAGGCATAACAGGCTTCCGCCTTCTTGTCGACGAAACTTCCCACTTCGGACGGGTCAGTGGAAAAGGTGATGTGGCCTTCCGGGTTGAAAATGCGAATGCGCCCGATGCCCGCTTCGTGTCCGATGGTGTTAATGATGTGGAAGACTTCTTCGCGCTCGTTGCGCAGCATCGAGTAGCGGATGCTGCGCCAGATGATGTCGCTGGCTCGATCGGCGGTCTGGAAGACCATTTCTTGCTGTGACTGGCGCCAGATGTGCTGGTGCCAGTACCCGTACAGCCCCAACAACAAAGCCATGCTGCCGACCACACAGACAGTCAACTTCGTCGCCAGGTTGTGAGTGAACCAACTCATAGGTGTTAAGCATCATCCCTGAACGGGGTGGATACAGCAGCCGGGGATACCCCCCGGAAATCCGTCCCCCGCACGGTTCGACCCTAAAGGGCCAAATACCTGTCACGCTATTTCGACCTGCGGACCGGGAATGGTACAACCCTCAGGGTCGGCATCGTGCTCCGGTACTTCCGGGTGAACTGCCCACGGATGCCCTCTTCTGCTTTGCGCCGCGCAGGACGGTTAATCCGCCTCGAACACCCTCAGATAGCGCGCCGCCAGGGCGAAGCAGAGGAATCCCATCCCCACAATCGAGAGCGTTACCGCCACCTCCGTCCACTTCGGAAAATAGTGCGCGTGGGCCGAGTACTCAAGGCCGGTAATCGAGACGTTAAGGCGGTTGAGCAGGAAGCCCGTAATCACCAGGGCGGCAATCGCGAACAGGCCGTCGCGGTCTTCGCGCACGCGACGAACAAGCAACAGGAACAAAGGAAGCACCAATCCCAACACAATTTCAAGCGCGAACAGGACGGTCTCCGTGGACGCCTGGCGCAGATAGACGAGCGCGCCTCTCGCCCACAGGTCTTGAAAACGCAGGATCCCGTACACTCCCAAGACCACTGCCATCGCTTTGCCGAGGCTCGCCAGCAATGGCATCTCGGCTTCGTGGCCGTAGGCCCGCCCGCTCAGGTTTGACTCAAAAATCACCATTGCCATGCCCACTCCAACCGCCGAGATGAAGAAAAACAGCGGCAAAAGCGGCGAGTACCAATAGGGATGCAGCTTCGACGGGACGATCAGGAATAAGCTTCCCAGGGAGGACTGGTGGAGAGTGGAAAGTAACACGCCCACAATCACTAGCGGGACGGTGACGGCCTTGATCAATTTAAGGGGCTTGTGCAACTTAAAGCGCTCGAGGACGGCAGGGCAGAATTCCAGAGCCAGCACGGTCAGATAAAGCATCACGCACCACGCGACCTCGAACATGACGGAGTGAGGGTTCCACATGATCAGGGGGTGCCAGACGTTGTAAGGCTTACCGAGATCATACATCAACGCCACCGCCACCAGCGCGTAGCCCAGGAAAGCCGTCAGTATTGCGGGGCGTAAGACGGGATGGAAGCGGCGAAGATGGAAAATATAAACGGTGGCTGCGAGGGTGAAACCACCCGCCGCCAGCCCCACTCCGCAGATGACATCAAATCCAATCCACAGTCCCCACGGGAAACGGTCCGTCAGATTCGTCGCAGCTCCCAGACCCTTTGTGAAGCGAATCAAGGACGCGTAGAAGCCGGCGCTTAGAATCAACACGAGCACCGCTCGCCAGAAAGTCAGTTTGGGCAGTTTCTCGAAGTTCATGGTTGATTTCCCCGCGCGTCCAAGGCTGCTAGTACTCCGCTCTTCGCCAAGGCATTGGGAGCAGCTTTTGGGGGCGTCCGGGCGCAGCACGAGGGTCACCCGCATGCGTCGTTATTTGTTGGCCCGCGGTTCTTGCTCCGCCTCCGCCACTTCCGCTCGCCGCCGGGTGATCCACCAGATTCCAGCTAGCGCCACCCCAGCCAAAGGCACCAAGTCCGGTATTTTCGAAAGTACACGATATGTGTACCCAGGCAGAGCGTCGGATGGCAAATTGGCAGGAAGCCCGAGCGCCTCAAAGGGGACGGCGGAGAGGTACAAAACCGAAGTCCCTCCCACTTCCTGCTTGCCATAGATCCCTTGAACGTATTTGGTTGGCTCCTGCCTCAACCTGTTTTCAGCCTCTCGCAAAAGGTCTTCGCGCTCCCCAAAAACACCTGCCTGCACGGGACAAACTTCCGTGCAAGCGGGCTTTAACCCCTTTGCCTGACGGGGAGTGCACATGTGGCACTTCTTGACGCGGGGCGCCCAGACTTTTTCCCACTCGTATCGTGGGACGCCGAACGGGCAGGCCACCATGCAGTAGCGGCAGCCCATACAACGGTCTTCCGCATAAACCACTGGCCCCGCCGCAGTCTTCCGGAAGGCGCCCACCGGACAGACGGAAACACAGGTGGGATCCTGGCAGTGCATGCAGAACCGCCGTACGTACACCTCACCGTGGGTCTGAACTACGTTCAGCGCGTGTGCTGAGAGTTGTTCATCGCCGCTTTCATCCATCGGAAGGTCAGTGTCAGGAGTAAGGGCTCGTAAGGCATCTGTGGTCAAGAAGTCGCTGCGGCTCGTCTTCAGCAGGCCGTTGACGAGCTTGCACGCCACAACGCAGCGCTGGCAGCCAACGCAGCGGGTCGTATCGATCAGAATGGATTTGCTCATAGAAATTGACCTACAGAGCGGAAAGCATAAGAAACGTTGCCGCTCCGCGTAGGTATAGCTGCATTTCTCAGCACGCGACATGCCGAGAAATTAATCAGAAAATGGCCTCAAATAGGACTTTGTGTCCCTATTGCGGGAAATCTGTAATCTTCCCTCTTCTACTGTGGTGAAATCACCCAGTTTGTACGGTCTATTGGCTCTGAGATGGCGGGAGAGGGTAGTCGAAGTGGCGCGTGGCTACGCGTCCGGATTGCCTGTGGCAAGCTTACAGGACGAGAGTTATTTTGATCTTCAGACAGGCGGATCCCGGTACCACGCTTGAGTCGGAGTCTTTATTCTCACTCCTGTGCAGATTCAGGGGTCTCGCTGGGGCTGGGCGACAGGAAGGTCGCCTCAAAGGCGGCCCATCCCCCGAGAGGAAGTTCGGCAAGAGATCCAATTGCCGGCAGACCGCCATCCGCGTAGGTTACATCCGAGGCTAAATCAGGCGAGACTTGCACGGAGAGAAACTCCCGGAATCGGTAGAACTCCCGTTCGAGCCAGTTAGCTGCTTTCTGCCCGTAGCGCATGCCGCCAAAACTGTCGTCCGATTGAGTCGGGGTAATTGCGCAGATCCAACCGGAACCGTAGGGATCCTTGGCAACTGAATCCGGGCGCTTTCCGAGACGCGTATTGAGAGCCACAACGCGGCCCGTGGTGGAACTCCGGACGATCAGTCCGCAGCCTTGACGTTCAAGTCGGAATAGCGGCTGACCCGCTTTCACCATCTGCCCCAGCTTCGGCAGTATGACCTTTTCCACCACGCCTAGGGCATGGGCCACCAGGGCGTCCACACCCACCCTCACTCCAAGTGAGGAATCCGGGTGAGACCAACTGTGTCCTTCGAAAAGGTAGAAGCCCTGAGGAATATCCCAAGCGGGCTCCCCAGGGGTGGGTGCCTTCCGCCCAACTCGCTGCACAATAGCATCCGTCAGCAAGAAACCTATGAACATCAACGCAACGAAGAGTGCCACCATGACTCGTCCTCCCAGAAGAATCCGTAGGGGGTATGTGCGACTACCCCGCGCTCCAACTTAAATCTCCCCTCAGGCTAGGAATAATTCCCGCACTACCTTCTCCCAGCTCTCCTCGGGGAGCACGCTCAGGAGGTCTGGTATGGCATGGCCGCCGTCCTGCAAATGCACCCCGGTCGAAGGGCTGACATGACCGCGAAATGTCTCCCAGGAGTCTTCCAGCCATTGCTGGGCCAGCCGGCCTCGCAACAAGTTCTTCAGGTTCGAATCAGCGGCCGGAGAATTGACCGCGACAAGCCACCCCACGCCGTAAGGGTCCTTCTGAATAACAGAGGGGTCATCCAGGACCTCCTGGTTTACGTCAACCACTTCGCCCTCGATCGGAGACAGCATTTCGAACCGATGGTTACCGCGCGCCATGGTCCAGCCCTTTTCCCCTTGCCGCAGCCAACGACCTCGCGCCGGGAGATCGACTTGGTCAACGCTACCCAGCAGCCGAACTGCGAAGTCATCCAGGCCGACTCGCACAATGTTTCGGGTTTCCTTGGCCGCCCAGGTATGGCCGGCATGATAGGAAACTCCAGGGGCGAGCTTGAAACCGCCTACGATGTTGATGGGGAGAAACTGCTGGTCTGGCTCCGGCGATGGCGCAGCCACTTCCAACGTTTTCGGCCGCCGGCTCTGCAAGAAATAATCAACCGTCACAAAACAAATGAATGTTGTCACTACTAGGACTGCAACCATAGGTTGCCTCACCTCTCCCCGCACTAAACGCGAGGTTCTGATTACCATCGCCGATCTAAAAGGCAGGTCAATGCCCAGAATCCACTTAAACGATCTAACCGAAGGCAGCTAACTATCTACTGCTTTTTGTGTGGGATAGGAGGGACTTGGGAGAGCTGGCGGAAGGGAAGGCAAGAGCGGCGTTACTTAGTCTGATGAGAAACGCAACATTCAGAGCCCTTGCAGGCCCTGTTTCAGGGATTAGCCTATTGTTTCTGGCCACATCCCGTCTGCTAGGAATTGCAACACATGGTGCTGAAAACTTCAGCTAGCGAAACCCGTGAAAACGACTGGCCATCCTCGCCCCGCTGCGAGGGGAGCGTTCTTTCCAGACTGCGTAGAGATTCTTCACTCTGGCAGCGTTACGGAGTTCAAGGGGCGGCTACGGAACCCGTTCAGCGAAGCTATGTCCGAGGGACAGTATGACCGGGCTAATCGACACAACTCCCTGAGCGTGTCCCGAGGAACCGCGCTTCAAGGTTGTCCTTTTCCCACGGTTATTTCTTTTCCGGCGCCTTATAACCTTCGAGCGAGTGGTTGTGCTCCTTATAGTACTTGCCAGCGTCGTTCAGCTCTTTCGATCCGGCCTTGGGATGGCAGTAAGTGCACGCCTTGCCCTCTTTCTTGGTATATTCCGGCTTGGCATTGGCCAAGCTCAACAAGCAACCGCAAAAGATGCAAATAGCAATCAGGCCCTTAATCAGCTTCATGGATACTCTCCTTAGTTATTATATGTGTGCTTCCCAGGATTAGCCTACTGAGGGCCGGGGTCCTGGGGCAAGAAGTCGCAGTTTTCCTCTGCTTCAAACCTTATGGACCTTATTATAGCTGGGAAGCCAACGTGTCCAAACCCGCATCGCATTGCCGCACTGTTGAGGAAATTAACACAGTCTGTGGATATTTTCCGCATGTTGAAATCTTTAGCACTCCCAAAAGACTAAAGATAGCACTGAAAATAAGTCACTTACGGCTTGCAATAAAGGTTTGATCGTTCCAACCGTGGAGACATATTTGCACTTTGTGCGCCCCTGGAGTGGGAACTTCGTGTTGATATTCTATACAGAAACCGGGCACTGGAAGGGTATTAAGGACCGCCACCTCACCTTCGGATTCGCAGAGGAGTCCTTCCCGACTTCACGGTTGAGAACTGCGGGGAGTGCCCTTCCTGGGCCGGTCCAAAAGACAACGGTTATCGCCGCAGGTCTGATCTTGATGCTGTTTGCTCGCTCTATACACGCGGCCCAGCATCCCGTTCCACTGGCGCCGAACACCGATGCAGCCAAGTGTTTGGAGTGTCACGAGGACAAGACGAAGGGCAAATCTGTCCACTCCGCGATGAAGATGGGATGTTTAAGTTGCCACGAGGTGCGGGTCAACAAGGACGCGACGCACGTTACGTTGATCAAGGCCACTCCCGCGGCTCTTTGCTTCACCTGCCACTCTGACAAGAACCCGGCCAGCGTCAAAGGCCGGATTCACCCCCCCGGGGTACGTGACTGCCTGAAATGCCACGATCCGCATGCCTCTGACAACAAGAACCAACTGCTGAAGGCAATGTCCGGAGCAACAGCGCAGGACAACCTTTGCCTGGCGTGTCACAGTGCCGGTGTTGACGTGCCCAAGGGTGGCAGCCGACATGCCGCTCTGGATTCGGGCTGTGACGCCTGTCACGTTATCCACAAGACCGGCGATCCCGGCCAGCCGGAGTTTGCCTCCCATCTGACCAAGCCCACTCGGCAACTCTGCCTGGACTGCCACGACGTTAGCGACGAAGGGATTCGGAAGGCGCATCAGAACCAGCCGCTCGGCTCTGCCGATTGCCTGAGCTGCCACGATCCGCACCAATCGAGGTCGCCAAAGCTGCTGCAGGCTTTCCTGCACAATCCTTTTGACAACAAGATGTGCGATACCTGCCATCAGCCGGCAAAGGACGGAAAAGTGGTGCTGACGGCGGCTGATTCCAAGGCGCTCTGCGTGACCTGCCACGCGGAGCAGGCCAAACAGATCGCCTCAGCCAAAGTTCAGCACTCGGGGGCCCAGGGCGACTGCACAACCTGCCACAATCCGCACGCCGGCAAGTCGCCGGATTTCCTTCAGCCGGACCCGGTCGCAGTCTGTCTGGCCTGCCACTCTGACCAAGCCGCGGAGTTCAAGAAGAAGCACCTGCACCAGCCGGCCTTCGAACAGGCGTGCAGTATCTGCCACGTGGCGCACGGCAACGACAACGCCAACCTGATGCGCGTCGCGGACGTCAACACCCTATGCCTGGAGTGCCACGGACCGGATTCGCCGGAGCCGCAAAAAATCCAGAACGAGCACCTCATAACGATCTTTGACGGGAAAGTGAAGCTGCCCGAGGACTACTTCAAGAACATTTCAGTCCTGGCGCTGAAGTACGGAAGGGGACACCCCACCGAAGGACACCCTGTCTCCACGGCGATGAACACCAAAACGAAGAAGGCGAGCGCGCTGAACTGCCTGAGCTGCCACCAGCCGCACGCCTCGGCGAACCTCGGACTTTTGGTGAAGGACCAGGAACCCAACATGGCGTTTTGCAAGACCTGCCACAGCGAAGGAACGCTGCGATTGAAGTAGACGGAGAACACGAAAAATGCGTACCACTCGCTCCCATTCGAAACTTTCGGGAAAAGGCTGGGTGATCCTGGCGCTCTTGGTGGCAGTCATTGTGTGCGGAATACCCTTGCAGGCGAAGAAGAAGCCGAGCGCGAATGCTCCGGCTGACACGGGACCCAAGAGAGTGGTGTTTGATATCACCAAGATCGTCTGGCCGAGCCCGCCGGCCATCGCGCGAGTCCGATTCCAGGCCGTCCTGACGGGCCAGAGAATCGACTGGGCGGGTCTGACCAGCACCCAAAAACCGAAGCAATCGTGGATGGACCGCCTGGCGGGCGAGCAGCCTGACCGGCAAGTGAAGGATGTGCAGAAGAAGGTCGGCTTCCAGTTGATGCGCGTGTTCGGCGTGGCCGCGGACTCGAAAGGGAATATCTATGCCGCGGATCAGGGAGTGGGCGCCATTTTCATCTTCCCGAAATCCGACAAGGAGCCGGTGCAACTGATCAAGCACGGTGTGGACGCGCGCTTGCCGATGATCAACGGCCTGGCGGTGGACGATGACGACCGGCTGTTCGTGACCGACGTGAAGCTGCACCACGTGCTGGTGTTCAATGCCAAGCACGAACAGGAAGCTTCCTTTGGCGCCGACCAACTGGTGGCGCCGGCCGGAGTCGCCATCGATACCTCGAACCGGTTTGTCTACGTCGTCGATACGCAGGCGGACCAGGTGGTGGTCTTCGACGCGGATAAGTACACGCTGCTGAGGCGGATTGGAACGGGTGGAAAGAAGCACAGCCTCACGAGCCCTGGTGATTTTGCCCTGCCGACGCATGTCGCAGTCGACAAAGACGGAAACGTCTACGTCACGGACACGTTGAACAACCGCGTGGAGATCTTTGACGCGGACGGCGGCTTCATCAGCGAATTCGGCAAGCCCGGCGACGGCCCGGGTCATTTTGCGCGGCCCAAGGGAATTGCACTCGACAGCGACGGGCACATTTGGGTGACGGACGAAATTCAGAGCCGGGTGCAGGTTTTCGACAAGGAAGGACGGCTGTTGCTTTACATGGGCGAGCAAGGATGGTATCCGGGACAATTTCAAGGGCTCTATGGAATTGCCGCGGACAACTACAACAACCGGATCATCACCAGCGAACAGTTCCCGGGACGGGTGCAGGTGTTTCGCTATGTAACCGACGCCGAGGCGGAAGCCGAGAAGGCCCGGCGCGCCGCAGGCGGGAAACCCAGCGAGCCGAAGCCCGCCGACCCGAAGACGCAGAAAGAGAACGCGCCCGGTAAAGCCCAAGGGGCCTCGGGGTCATGAAGGGCAAAGAGTTTTGGCTTTCGAAAGAAAGCCATAACGGAGAAGGGCCATTCCGGCCGGATGGCCCTCTCCGGTTAAGCAAGATCGCTCGACGAAGTGAACGAGAAATAAGTCATTCCAACTTAGACTAGGAGGTTTCATGAAACGAACGGCAATTGCACTCCTCGTGATCCTGGCGGTGGCGGGCATCGCCGCTGCTCAGGTCACGTCCCCAACTCAAGACGTTCTCGGAGCACACAACGTGTATGGCCGTGGCTGCGTAGCATGCCACGCGCCGCACAGCGGCTCCGCCGGGAACGGTGGTAAGTCCAGTCCCAACAGCGGTAATGCGGCGCTGTGGGGCGAGGACATGTCTCCGCTTTACGGTCAAACGCTGGGTTTTGGAAACGCCGGCGCTAATACTGTTACCCTGCCGAACTATGCCACCGGCGGTTACGGCAACGCTCCCGACGATGGGTACTTCGGCATTATTGCTTGCCTTAGCTGCCACGATGGCAACCTCGCGAAGGTCGCCATGATGAAAGGCAGTACAGTCGAAACCGTGACGATCGCCGGGGCGAGTTTCAACCCCCCGACGCTTCTCGGTAATGACGGGTCGACCCCTGGGAACTACATGAACGACCATCCGGTGGGACCGACGGCGAACCCTGGTTGCGGCGGCCCCTACAACTGGGACTGCACCGTCAACTCCGACGGCTCCATCAGCTTCACCGGCCCCAACAGCACACAGTTCATCGCCGATTACTATGATGTGACCAAGGGCAGCGGTCCGTTGGCCAATCTCGTGAAAGTGGCCGGATCGAAATCTGGATTTGGCGGTTCGATGAGCAGCAACTCGTGGATCAACTGCACCACCTGCCACGACCAACACGACATGCTCTATTTCAACTCCGCCTCCTCGGGGCCCGCGGTGATTAAGCCAACGCACTTCTTCGTGCGCGGCTGGTACGATCCCGGAAACTCCCCCACCAGCAACAGTGCGGCACAGTTCTGCCGTGGCTGCCATGGTGGCGAGTCCAACGAAATGCACGGCCAAGTGGTGCCAACGACCTAAGGCAATCCTCTGGGGGAAGGGCTGGCCTTCCCCCAGGAACCGGCCTTTTGCGACTTAGATCAACATCTCCGGGAGCGCAGAAGGCCAGACTGGGAAGAGTTTCTCCGGTTTCGTGGTGGGCGTGGAGCGAGCTGCGCAGCCGGAGAAATTCGCCAGGAGCCGGTTCGGGCCCGGGTTCTTGCGTAAGTTTTCGAGCGAGCTACGTTTTCTTTGACAGTGGAGAGCACCATGAAATCACCGCTACGACCAGTGTTCCTTTGCGTGATCGTTTCGTGCGCTACGGCCATGGGGCAACAAACGGCTCCTCCAACTCTGCCGGCGAGTGCGGACCTCGTCAGCGCGCACGCGCCCGCGCTTCCCGCGCCGCGGCCGGTGGCCCGGGTGAACGGGGCAGTGCTGACCGACCGCGACTTGCGGCGGGAGATGTACACGATTTTTCCTTATGCGAAGCAGCACAACGGGGGCTTCCCGCAGGCCATGGAGGCGGACATTCGCCGCGGCGCCCTGAAGATGATCGAATTTGAGGAACTGGTGTACCAGGAAGCCAAGCGCCGGCAGATGACGATCGCGCCCGAGCGCTTAGCCGCGTCGGAGAAACAACTCCGCCAGCAGTTCGGGGACGAGCAACAGTACGAGACCTTCCTTCAGAGGGAGGCCGGCGGTTCCAGACAAGTTCTGCGTATCAAGATCAAGCGGTCCTTGCTGATCGAAGACTTCTTGAAGGAAGAAGTGAACGATAAATCGGCCGTCAGCGTGGCGGAAGCGAAAGATTTCTATTTGAAGAATCCGGAACGTTTCGAAGTGCCGGAGACGTACGCGCTTCAAACCATCAGCATTTTACCGCCGCGGGCGCGAAGCGCGAAGCAAGCCGCGTCCATGCAGCCTACACCAGAGGAGTTGAAGCAGATGCGGACGCGGGCCGAAGAAGCGCTGAAGCAGGCGAAAGCCGCCAAGAACTATGAGGAATTTGGGGTGCTGGCGGAGAAGATTTCCGAGGACGACTACCGCGTGATGATGGGCGACCACAGGGCGGCAAAATCCGCGGAAATTCCGCCTGAGATTCTGCTTGTGGTATCCAAAATGCACCAGGGAGACGTGAGCGACTTGATCCAGGCAGAAGGCGTACTCACGATTGTGCGACTCAACGCCCACATCCCCTCCCGGATGCAGAAGTTTGATGAAGTGGAGGCAACGCTGCGAGCCCAGATGCAAAGGAGCAAGACGGAGAGACTGCGGCGCGAGTTGGATGCGCGACTGAGGAAAAACGCCAGAATCGAAGAATTGTAGAGCGGCACCATGGTGACGGAGCGACAGGCGAGGAAGTTCGGATGGGTGCTAGCAGCGCTGCTTTGGTGCAGCGCGCCGGCGTGGCCGCAGGCGCAGGCAGGGGATCTGGCATTCAACCTGGCAGGCAACGCCAGCGTCGGCTACTCCGGAAGCACAACCAATCAAGGGCCCTCCAGCAACGGGGCAATCTTCGGGGGAACGGCGGATCTAAACGGGTATTTTCACAGCCCACAGTTCTTATCCTTTAGTATAACTCCCTTCTACGACCAATCCAGGAACAATTCCAACTATCAATCCATTACTAATAGCTCCGGCGTGATTGCGAACTCGACCTTCTTCGGTGGGAGCAAGTATCCGGGCTACTTCAATTACAGCGACCTGTACAACGGCGAGGGAAACTACTCCGTGCCGGGAATCGGCAACTACAGGACGAGCGGGAACGGCCAGACACTCGGAGTGGGCTGGTCGGGCAACCCGACCGGTTTGCCGAGCTTTACAATGGGCTATCAGCAAGGCAGCAACGACTATTCGATCTACGGGACTCCTGGGGAAGATCATTCCCAATTTCAGTCGGTCTTTGCTTCCTCGGTTTATTCGGTGGCGGGGTTCCGTTTGGGAGGCGGATATCGTTATCAGGACGCAAGCTACTCGGTTCCCGAGTTCTTAACCGGCCAATCGGTTCCAGAAAGCCAGACGAACACCTCGACGGCTACCTTCAATGTGACTCGCAACCTGCCGTGGAATGGAAACACCTGGGCGAATTACTCCCGGAACACAGTCGGGTACACTGCTTTGGGCGCGACGGATTCGCAGACGGCTGACGTGGTGACAAGTGGAGTGGCGTTGAAACCGACGCCAAAGCTGGCCATGCAATTCAGTGCCGATTACGACGACAACCTTGCCGGCACGCTGTTGCAGGCTGCGACCACCGCCGGCTCACTGCTTCCGTTGGAACTGCCTGAAGAGACATCGCGCTCCTGGGGCGTGTCCGGAGAATCGCAGTATACCGTGATGAATGGGCTTTACCTCTCGGGTGGTATCACCCACCGGCAACAAGAGTTTCTCGGAACTGCCTTCGATTCGACCGCCTATAGCGGCGGAGCGACTTACGGGCACGATCTGTTGGGTGGGAAGTTCACGACCTCGACTATTGTTACGGAAAGCGAATTGGGCAATAACGCCGGCTCTTTGCTGGGCATATTGAGCAATGCCATTTACATCCGGCAGATTGGCGCATGGAACCTGAGCGGCTCGGTAGGTTATTCGCGAAACGTGCAGACCATTCTCATCGCCTACACGACCTCCGGCTACAGCTTCTCGGGTTCCGCCACCCGCCGCATCCGCAGATTGGTCTGGAACGGAACGGCCGCCGGAAGCAAAAGCATCGTGAACGAGATCCAAGGCACGAATACGCTAACCCAAAACTACTCGACAGGGCTCTCCAGCCGATGGTTGGGCGTGAGCGCCGGATACTCGAAGTCCAGCGGTTTGGGCCTGTTCACGGCACAAGGGATCGCGCCCCTGCCGACCGGTGTGCCGCCCACGTTGCTTCCCTCGACGGTCTTGTACGGTGGCAAAACCTACTCAGCAGGCGTGGGAAGCGGAGCCGTCCGGGGGCTCACCTTCAGCGCCAGTTTTGCCGACGCCAGGAGCAACACCGCTAACGGCTCGCTATCCTCAAACAATCATACGCAAGAGGCCAACGCCTACCTGCAGTACAAGTTTCGCAAAGTGTTTTTCACGGCGGGTTATAGCCGATTACTGCAAGGGTTCAGCGGCAGTCCTCTGCCGCCGGCCCTGGTCAACACCTATTACGTCGGGTTATCCAGGTGGTTCAATTTCTTCTGAGACAGGTGGGCAGTAGGCAGATGGGCAGTAGGCAGATGGGCAAGTTGCGAGATTGCGAACGGGACAGAGATGAGTGATCGAGTGGACAAGCAAATGATCAGCACGGCAGGAAGGCAGACGGAGCAGTCCTCACAGTCCACCTGCCGACCTGCCCACCTGCCCACCTGCCGATCTGCCTACCTGCCCATCTGCCTGCTCGTTGTTCTGCTGGTTCCCGGCCTCGTGGCGGCTCGGTCAAAAGCCAATCCGGCTGCACTCGCGACAGTGCCTCAACTCGAACTGGAGGGAGGCCGCAAGCTGCGCTACGAGGGCAGCTTCAGCACGGAAAAGGAAGTCAAGACCAAGCACAGCTTCTGGGGCCGCCTGCTCGACGTGGTGGCGGGCGAACCGGAGTTTCATGGCCTGATTGCTCCCTACAGCGTGGTGACCGATTCGAGGGATCGGATCATCGTGACGGACCCCGGCGCCGCCGGAATTCACATCTTTGATTTTACCCAGCACAAGTACAAGTTCATTTCACATCGGAAATCAACCGATGGAATGGTATCCCCTCAATGCGTCGCCGTCGATGCGGCCGACAACATTTATGTAACCGATTCGTACGCCGGCAAGATTTTCGTCTTCGACGCCGGGGGAAAGTTTCAGCGGGTCCTGGGCAGCGTAAAGGGCGAAGGCTACTTCAAACGGTCAACCGGCATTGCCGTCGACTCCCAGTCCCAGCGGATCTACGTGGCGGACACCCTGCGCCACCTGATCTTCGTCCTCGATATGGACGGTAAGGTGTTGCAGAAGATCGGCAGGGGCGGCACCGGCGAAGGCCAGTTCAACTTCCCCACGGAGTTGCGGCTGGCGGGGCAGGATTTGCTTGTCGTCGACGCCATGAATTTCCGCGTACAGGCCCTGGATCTCTCCGGAAAGTTCCAGTTCGCCATCGGGCAGGTCGGTAATGAGGTTGGCGGCATGTTTCGCCCGAAGGGAATCGGCATGGATTCCGAGGGGCATCTCTACGTCGTCGAGGGCCTCAGCGGGCGGGTCCAGGTCTTCGACCGGCAGGGGCGGCTGCTCTACTACTTTGGGCAGAAAGGCTCGGGTTTCGGGGAATTTCAACTGCCGACGGGTTTGTTTATCGATTCCAAGGACCGCGTGTTTGTGGTCGATTCCTTCAATCGACGGGTACAGGTCTTCCAGTACTTAGCGCAACAATCGGCCGCAGGTGGGCAGGCCGGCAGATAGGCAGGTAGGCAAATGGCCAGATGGACGGATGCGCAGATAGGCAGGTCGGCAAATAGGCAGGTCGGCAGGTCGGCAGTAGGATATTCTGCTTCGGCCTTTCTGCCGATCTGCCGATCTGCCTACCTGCCCATCTGCCTATCTGCCTTTTTGCTTTTGGTGACCCTGCCGGTGCGTGCCCAGAACGATGTCATCGGCTCTCACGATCTCTCGCCGGCCGGCACTTCGCCCGTGAAGGGCGGCCTCTCGGGTTCCTGCTGGTATTGCCATGCTCCGCACTCCGGCTTGAATGGCGCGCCTGGCATAGGGCAAATGCCGCTTTGGAACACAAAACTCTCAAGCGTCCAGGCATATACCGTCTACAGTAGTTCGACTCTGGTTAACAAGATAAACCCATCGCCGCCTCTGGGCACGGACAGCACCCTCTGCCTGAGTTGCCACGACGGCACGGTTGCGGGATCGCCTGGCGCCACCGTCGCTTACGGCCAGATTCCGATGACCGGCAAGATGAGTGCCTCGGATGTGTATGGTACCAACCTCTCCGCGACGCATCCGGTCAGCTTCGTGCTTCCTTTGCAGGCTGCTCCAGACCTGGTTGCGCAGTTGACCGCCAATCCGCCTTCCACGGCGGACACGACGGGCGCCGTGCGGCTCATCAACGGAAACGTCGAGTGCACGAGTTGCCACAATCCTCACGTACAGAAAATCGACTCGAACACGCCGATGTTTCTCGCCATCAATAACTCCAGCAGCGCGCTCTGCCTTGCCTGCCACAGCACCATCCCCAGCGCATCCGGCATGGGTCTGACCAATGTCCTGGAAGCAACCCATGGATTGAGTCGCGCCATCGGAAGCGCCCAGACCGGTGGCACAACCTCACGCAAATCCAATCCCATGGCCGAATGGAAGACCAGCATCCACGCCACGGCCACCAACAAGCTGGCGCCCCAACTGGCCTCTCAAAACAGCCCTCTCGCTGGGTACTCGAGTCCGACGGCCGCACGGCAAGTATCCCTGGGATCCTACGGCTCAGTATCGCGCAACGGCTGCCTGTCGTGCCATGCACCTCACAACGGCCAGGGGGCGGGTTCACTCCTGCAGGAGATGGACGACCAGACCTGCATCACTTGTCACAACGGAAGCGCCGTCGTCTCTCCGCAGATCCCCAACGTTTTAGCCGAAATGGTGGCGCCGAAATATGGCCATGCGTTATCAGTGGCCAATTCCCCTCACCGCCCGGACGAGAGCGTTTTGCTGAATCAAACCATCCATGTAACCTGCGTCGACTGCCATAATCCCCATGCCTCCACCCGGGTCGCCAGCTTCCCCGCCGGGCCTCGGATTCGCCCGTCGCAAGCTCTGGTCATGGGGATCAGCGCCACCGACGGCGCCACCATCGTCGATCCCGCCGTCAACCAATACGAGAACTGTCTACGCTGCCATGGCACGAGCACTGGCAAGACAACGAGCGTCAATTTCGGCTATTTGCCCGTAAGAGTGGTTTCTGCCACGGATCGTTTGAACGTTATTCCCGAATTCGACTCGACGCTGAGGTCGAGTCATCCGGTATTTCACGACCGCAGCAGTGTCCTCCCACAGCCCAGCCTCCGTCTCAACATGCTGAATCTGGATGGCAGGACTTCGGGACGCAGCATGGGTATGCGAATTCTCTGTACCGATTGTCATAACAGCGACGACAATCGCGAGTTCGGCGGCACCGGGCCCAATGGCCCGCACGGGTCGATGTTCGCGCACATCCTGGAGCGACGATATGAGTTCAGCCAGGCGCCGGTGCCAGGTAAACTCGTCACGAATCTCTTCCCTAATCCCAGCTTGAGCGCCCAGGGCGGCACGAACGGCGGCCCTTACGCTTTGTGCGCCAAATGCCACGATCTGTCAAAGATCATGAACAGCCCCAGCTTCAGCGAGCATTCCCGCCATGTGGTCCAGGATGGCTTCTCGTGCTCGGTGTGCCATGCTTCGCATGGCTTGGGCGCGCAGTCAGGAACTATTTCCGGCGAACGATTGGTGAACTTTGACATTCGCGTCGTCGCCCCCAATGCAGCAACTCCGATGTCCTATAACCGGGCCACCAATTCCTGTAACTTGACCTGCCATGACCACCCCCACGGACGGCAGGTAGTGGTCTCCCCTGGGAGAGGGGGCCGAATACGTTAAGAGAGTTTGAAATCTCAAATTTCAAATTTGAGATTTAGCCGCGATTTGAAATTCAGGCATGCACGTAATCCTCATTGGCGTCAATCATCGCACCGCTCCCGTCAATATCCGTGAGCGATTGAATATCCCCGAGTCGCGCCTCCCGGAAGCCGTCGCGGCCTTGCTCCGCCGCGAAGGCATTCGCGAAGCCCTTATACTCTCCACCTGCAACCGCGTTGAAGTGTTGGCCTCGGCGGAAGACGCGGCCGATGCCAAAGCGATCATCGAACAATTCCTGACGGATTACTTGGGTTTCGAAGTTGCGCCCTTCCAACACTGCTTTTACCACTATCAGCAGCAGGAGGCAGTGCTTCATTTATTCCGTGTGGCTGCCAGTCTCGATTCGATGGTTCTGGGCGAACCTCAAATCCTCGGACAACTGAAGCGAGCCTTTCAGTTGGCGACCGAGGCCGGGGGACTGACCAGCACGCTCAAGGAAATCGTGAGCCAGGCCCTGGCGGTAGCAAAGCGGGTGCGGCGGGAGACCGCGCTGGGCAGCGCCGCAGTCTCGGTTTCTTACGCTGCGGTTGAGTTGGCCAAGAAGATCTTTGGCAGCCTCGAACACAAGACCATCTTCATCATCGGCGCAGGCAAGATGAGCGAACTCGCCGCCCGTCATCTGCTTCGCGGCGGCGCCGGCGCGATTTATGTCACGAATCGCACCTACGAGCGCGCCGTCCAACTTGCCTCGGCCTTTCACGGCACAGCCGTTGCTTTCGACCAGATCTTCGAATACCTCGCCAAGGCTGACATCGTCATCAGCTCTACGGGCGCGCCCGGGTACATCGTGGACAGGGAATTGGCCGCGAGAGCGCTTGCGGCTCGCCGGAACCGCCCGATGTTTTTCGTGGATATCGCGGTCCCGCGCGATATCGACCCACGGGTGCACGAACTGGACAACACCTTCGTCTACAATATCGACGATCTCCAACAGGTGGTGGAATCCAACAAGAAACAGCGCGAGCGAGAGGCCGTGTGGGCGGAAGACATTGTGAAGGAAGAAGTGCGCAAAACCATGCGCCGGCTCGCCTCTCGCGACCTCACCCCTACCATCGTGGCTCTTGAAGATCGGTTAAACGCCATCCGAGAGGGAGAGATGGAACGTTTTGGGAGCCGTTTAACCGGCCTGACGGTTGAGCAGCGCCAGGCCATTGAAGCCCTCACGCGCGGCTTCCTGAACAAGATCCTGCACGGCCCCATCAGCGAACTCAAGAGCGGCGCCGGCTTGCCGGAACAGGTGGACCGGGTAAGGCTGGTTCAGAGAATCTTCAGGTTGGCCGAAACCCGCTGACCTTCGCTGCCTGCTTGCTCCGCAGGTTCTCAAGGAATCAATCCCACAATTCCAGGTAGGGCAGACCTGCCCCTCAGGTCAGCGCGACGCTTTCCGGAAAGCGGGAAAAAGGCAACAAATAGGTTGCCTTTTCTATTGGGCCCTGCTAATCTGCAACCTGGAGGTTGCACAATATGGAAAACCAAATCGAGAAGCGCGTTGAGCTGAAGGCGCCGATTTCGCGGGTCTGGCGCGCCCTGACCGATTACCGCGAGTTCGGCGAGTGGTTCCTCGTGAAACTGGAGGGGCCGTTTGTGCCCGGCCAGGTCACGCGGGGTCACATCACTTATCCTGGGTACGAGCACCTCAAGTGGGAGGCCGTGGTGCAGAAAATGGAACCCGAGCGGCTCTTCTCCTTCACCTGGCACCCCTATTCCGTCGATCCCAAAATCGATTACTCGAAAGAAACGCCCACCCTGGTCGAATTCCGGCTCGAGGAAACCCCCGGCGGCACGCTGCTTGTGCTCACCGAGTCCGGCTTCGAAAAGATCCCCAGCCACCGCCGCGACGAAGCATACCGCATGAACGAAGGCGGGTGGAGCGAACAGATGAAGAATATTGAGCGCTATGTCACACCGAAGCGATAGCCGCGGGGGTCTGGGACCGCGTGCGCCTGCTCACGTCTTTGCGGCGTTGGGGGACGAAACGCGGCTCCGGCTGGTGAGGAAACTCTGTGGCGGGAAGCCGCGTTCGATCTCGCAGCTCACCGCGGGCTCCAGGCTGACCCGGCAGGCGATCACGAAACACCTTCGAGTGCTGGAGAGCGCCAGGATCGTGCGCTGCGTACGCGCCGGCCGCGAGAGCCTGTTTCAATTCAATCCTCAGCCCATGGAGGAGCTGAAGGATTACCTCGATTTCGTTTCCGAGCAGTGGGACCAGGCGCTGGCCAGGTTGAAATCGTTCGTGGAGTCTTGACGAGAGGCGCAGCAAAAGGAGGCTTCGCGACCCACCACCCACAGCCCCTCCTCAACTGAGGAGGGGAGTCTGAAGTTCCCCTCCTTGGATAAGGAGGGGTCAGGCGTGGTTGATGCCGTAGTCCCATGCCGCGAAAATTGTGTTGATCTCCGCTGAGCTAGCTGCTTCAGCGACAAACGCAAAGCTGCCGCGCTCCCGCATTTCTCGCGCGGCGCGAAGAAAGGCGCCCAGTGCCGCCCGGCAGAGCGCGCTGCCCACGCTCAGGCGCTTGACTCCGATCGCCGCCAGTTCCGTCATGGTCAGTTGCATGCCCGCGAGCCCCACGAGCACGTTGACGGGGCGATCGACGGATCTGACCACGGCGGCAATGTCGTCCTTCCTGGCCAGGCCCGGCGCGTACAGGACATCCGCGCCTGCTTCCTGAAAGGCCTGCAACCGCTGGATCGTGTCTTGGAGGTCCGGCCGGCCATGCAAGTAATTTTCGGCACGCGCCGTCAGCGTGAACGGAAAGGGAAGCCCGCGCGCCGCAGCCGCAGCGGCAAGGACTCGCTCCGCCGCCTGCTCCTTGTCGTAAATCGGGTGGTCCGCGCGCCCGGTGGAATCTTCAATCGAGCAGCCGACCACTCCCGCAGCGGCCGCAAGCCGCACAGTCTCGGCAACCGTCTCTGGCGCGTCGCCAAAGCCGTTTTCGAGGTCTGCGCTCACTGGCAAGCTGGTGGCGGATGCAATGGCCGAGGCGTACTCCAGGCTTGCCTCGCGGCCCACCGTCTGGTCGCACCGCCCGACCGAGAAGGCGTAACCCGCGCTGGTCGTGGCCAGCGCCTCAAACCCCAGATGCGCCAGCAGGCGCGCCGTGCCCACGTCCCACGGGTTGGGAATTAGGAATACACCCTCACGCTCATGCAATGAGCGGAAGTCCCGTCCCTTTTGAGCTTGCGTCGGTTCGGTCGTTGCCATTATTGCCCCCGCCTTAAGTCTGGTTGTCATTCCGAGCGAAGCGAGGAATCTCGCCCTGGTCTTCGTTCCTGGAGTCACCCGAGGCAGAGCTAGATTCCTCGCTTCGCTCGGAATGACAGGTCACAGCCCCTCTCTATCAACGATGTTCTCCCTAATGGAAAGGTTGCGGAAGCAAGCAAGGCGGCGCAAGCGGGCGGATCGAACAAGCTGCATCAGCCCTGCTGTTCCGCTGAGGCGGAACGGCGCGGAGGATGGAGAACAAAGGGCCTTTTCTCTGCGTTTCAGCGTCTCTGGAGTGAGGTCTCGCGCTCAGCCGTTTTCACCTGCCGGAACTGGCTCGATGCTTGGCTGACAAAAATGGCCTTTCGTTTTATGCTGATCAAGCTGGCTTACACCAGTGAAAGAGAGGTGGCAAACATGGATTACCGGCAACTGGGGCATTCCGGATTGAAAGTGCCGGCGCTGAGTTTTGGCACCGGCACGTTCGGTGGCGGAAACGAATTCTTCCGGGCCTGGGGTCAAACCGATGTTGAAGAAGCCAAACGCCTGGTCGCGATCTGTCTCGAAGCAGGCGTAAATCTCTTCGATACGGCGGATGTTTATTCGAACGGCCTGTCGGAGGAAATCCTTGGCAAGGCCGTCGAGGGCAAAAGAAGCGAGGTGCTCATTGCCACTAAGACGACTTTCCGCTTTGGAGATGGGCCAAACGATGTCGGTTCTTCCCGCTATCACATTCTACGCGCCTGCGAAGCGAGTCTGCGCCGCCTGGGCACGGATTATATTGACATCTACCACATGCATGGCTTCGATGCGCTGACTCCGGTGGAGGAGACTCTCGAGGCCCTCGATTCGCTGGTCAGGAGTGGGAAGGTCCGCTATATCGCCTGCTCCAATTTTTCCGGCTGGCATCTTAATGAAGTCGATCGCTGCCTCGGAAAGGTACGGATGGGCCCGCTACGTCGCCCATCAGGTGTACTATTCTTTGCTGAATCGGGAGTACGAATGGGAACTGATGCCCTTGGAGATCGATCAGAAGGTGGGTGCGCTCGTCTGGAGCCCCCTCGGCTGGGGACGATTAACAGGCAAAGTGCGAAGAGGCCGGCCCTTGCCGGCGCAAAGCCGTCTTCACAAGACCGCCGACCAGGGTCCGCCGATTCCTGCCGAGCATGTCTATAAGGTTGTGGACGCTATTGACGCGATCTCGGCCCAGACGGGCAGGAGCGTTGCTCAGATCGCTCTCAATTGGCTCTTGCAGCGCCCCACGGTTTCGAGCGTGATCCTAGGCGCGCGCAATGAAGAACAGTTGCGGCAGAACCTTGGCGCCGTAGGGTGGAATCTAACGGCTGAGCAAATCAACGCGCTGGACGCCGCCAGTGCGCTAACCCCGGTCTACCCATACTGGCACCAACGCCAGTTTGTCGAACGAAATCCCTTACCGGTGTGACCGTCTATGAAAGCAATCGTATTTGATGGAGCTGGAGATGCCGGCGTGTTGCGGCTGGTTGACGAGCCGATGCCGGAAATCAGGCCCCATGATCTTCTGGTGAAGGTTCATGCCGCCGGCGTTAACCGCGCCGACATTCTGCAGCGTCAGGGCATCTATGGCCCACGGCCTGACTATGGTGACTCGCTTGTGCCGGGACTTGAGATCGCCGGCGAAGTCGTCGCAGCCGGACCGAAGGCGGAAGGCTACAAGGCCGGGGAACGCGTGATGGCCGTGGTGGGCGGGGGCGGGTATGCGGAGTACGCGCGTGTTGACTGCGGCATGTGTATGCTCATCCCGAACCGTTTGAGCTACGTGCAGGCGGCCGCCATTCCCGAGGTGTTCATCACCGCGCATGAAGCCATGATCCATTTGGGCGAACTTAAGCCCGGCGATTGGGTGCTGATTCACGGCGCGGCGGGCGGAGTCGGATCCGCCGCCGTTCTGCTTGCGCACGCCCTTGGGGCAAAGACCGTATTTACCGCTTCGGGGGAGGAACGCATCGCTCGCGTTACGGCTCTGGGAGGAACGGTGGGCGTGGACTACCGCAAAGAAGATTTTGCGGCTGTGGCCACGGAGGCCACTGGTGGCCGAGGCGTGGATGTGGTGATCGACTTTGTGGGCGGGCCGTACCTGGAGCGAAATCTGCGCGCGCTCGCCCCGGGAGGAAGGCTGGTCGAGGTGGGACTTCTAGGTGGCGCGCAAGGCGTGCTGCCGCTCGATCTGCTCCTGTACCGCTACCTTCGCATCATCGGCACGGTCATGAAATCTCGCAGCCTGGAAGACAAGGTGGCCATGACGTCGCGCTTTGGCGAACGCTGGCTGGGAGCGTTCGAGTCCGGAGCACTGCATCCGATAGTCGACCGCATATTTCCTCTTGCGCAAGCGGCCGACGCCCACCGCGCGATGGAGGCTTCCGGCAATTTCGGCAAGATCGTTCTGTCGATTCTCCTTTGAAAACCCCGACCACGACCACGACCCCCACCCGTCACGCGCTGGCTGATGGAAGCGCCTGAGCGTGACACCCTCTCCCCAGGTGGGCATAAGCGCTAAGATAAGCGCGTGCCTGGGTCCCGAAGGGACCCAAGATCATTAGCCGTAGGTGAAACCTACGGAGAGGCGGAACCCAAAAGCAGTATCCGACCCTGAAAGGGTCGAATATTCGACCCCTGCGGGGTCGGAGACGATCAAAAGATGGGGAGCTTCATAACCGTAGGTTTCACCTACGGCTGATGATATTAATGCCCTTCGGGCATTTAACGAGGAGGGGAATCGCTTTCACTGGTAGCCCGACGAATCAACTATTCCGCAGCGCCACCATGGGGTCGATGCGTGAGGCGCGATGCGCGGGCACATATCCGGCCACGAGCGCCACCGCGGCCAACAAACCCGCCATGCCCGCAAAGGTCACGAGGTCGGTTGGGGCGGTCCCAAACAGCAGCGAGGCGATCATCCTGGCGATTGCCAACGATCCCACCAAGCCCACTGCAATTCCCGGCAGCGCCAGCCTGAGCGTCCTGCCCAGCACGCCCGCCAACACGTGCCCCTGCGTCGCTCCGAGCGCCATGCGGATGCCAATCTCCTGCGTCTGCCGCGCGACCGTGTACGAGATGACGCCGTAGATTCCGAGCGCCGCCAACACCAGTCCCAGCGCGGCAAAGGAGGACACAAGCAACGCAAAAAAGCGCCGCGGCGAAACGGCATGATCCACAATCTGACGGAGGGGACGAAACTCTGTAGCAGCCTGACCTGGGTTAAGCGTGCGCAGTGTGTGCATCACGCTCGCCGCCAGCGCCTGCGGCGGCAATTGGGTGCGCACCACCAACTCCGCTCCCACCGGCCCCGCCTGCGTTGCCGGAAGGTAGATTTCCAAGCCCGATGTTTCTTCCACGCTGGTTTCGCGAACGTTGGAAACGATGCCCACCACCTTGGTATCCGTTCCGTTAATCAGTGCGATTCGCCCCATGGGGTCCCGCCCGGGCCACAGCCTTTTCGCCGCAGCCTCATTCATGACGACAACCCGTTCGCTGTCCGGCTTGTCGGACCAGTCGAGGTCCCGCCCCTTGCGCAGGCGCATGCCCATGGCCCCGAGGTAGCCCGGCGTCACCACATAAACGAACGCATCGGGAGATTCGTCCTTTCGATAGACCACTCCCTTGGCGCCGAGTCCCCAGCTCCGGTTTCGATCCAGTGGCAGCATGTCGGTGATGCCGGCCTCTTCGATGCCCGGAATCGCTTTCACGCGGCGCAGCATCTCTTCGAGAATCGCGCCCCTCCGCGCCGGTTTGCCTCCGTCGTCGTAATCCACGCGCAAAGCGGCGGCGCGGTCGGGCTGAAATCCCAGGTCAACATCGAGAACGCGCAGAAAGCTCCTCAACAGCAGTCCCGCTCCCACCAGCAGCACGCAGGCCAGCGCAACTTCCGATACGACCAGCACGGAGCGCATGCGCTCGTGCGCGTGGCCCTGGGTGGTTCCGTGGCCGGAATCTTTCAGTGCTTCTTGAATGTTCTTGCCTGACATCTTGAAGGCCGGCGCGAGCCCGAAAAGAACCGCGCTGGCCGTCGCCACCAACAGTGTCCACGCGAAGGCCGCGGCGTCCACTCGCAGGCTGCTCAGCAAGGGCAAGGCGATCGAGCCCTGGTGCGCCAGGTAGTAAATCATCACCACGGCGAAGCCCAGTCCGAGCATCGCTCCCGCCAGCGAAAGCAGCATGCTTTCGGTGAGCAGTTGCTGGATCAACCTGCCCCGTCCCGCTCCGAGGGCGTTGCGCATCGCAAATTCCTTGCTGCGCGCTGCCGCTCGCGCCAGAGCAAGGTTTGACAGGTTCACGCATACGATCAGCAAGATCAGGCCCACCGCGCTCCACAACACCACGAGCGAGCGCCGCAACTTGCCGCTCACGTGGTCCTTCAGTGACTGCACTCTGGCCTTGTACCCGGTGCCCCACTCCGGATGCTTCTTGCTGAAATAAAGGCGCGGAAATAGAAGGTCGGCTTCCGACTGCGTTTCGAACACAGTTCTTCCTGGCTTTAGACGGCCGACCAGTAGAAATACATTCCCCCAATCGCGCATATCGTCCATATTCGCGGGAACGAAGATTTCCATCTTGACGCCAGGGGCAAAGACCGATCCGAAATCAAAAGTGGGGGGAAGCACACCGGCCACCGTCACCGGTGCATTATTCAGTGTGATCGTTTGCCCCACGAGGGACGGGTCTCCGGCAAGCCGCCGCTTCCAGAAGAAATAGCTCAACAGCACGGCTGGGCCGGCATTCTTCCGGCACTCATCCGCGGTGAACAGGCGGCCCAACATGGGCGCGACGCCCAGGGTGTCGAAGAAATTGCAAGCCACGTTCACTCCCGATACAGGTTGCGGTTCTCCTCGCCCCGTCAGCTTGTAGTCGGAAGGTCCATAGAAGGGAAAGTAAGCAGTCACGCTCTGGAGCGAATGGTTGCCTCGCTGATAGTCCTCAAACGCATCGACGGAATAGGTCGCGCAGGAAAGGCCGCAGTCTTTGGGCGGTCCTTCAATCCACACCAGCCGCTCCGGAGCTTTAAATGGCAGCGGCCGCAGCAGAATGGTATTCACCACGCTGAAGACCGTGCTGTTCGCGCCGATGCCCAGGCCCAGAATCAGCACCGCCATTACCGTAAAAGCGCGGTCGCGCCGCAAGGTGCGAAACGCGTAGCGAAGATCTTGTTTCAGAGTGTCCAACGCCGGTAATCCCCGCGCCTCAGGTTGCTGTTGTTCCCACATGTCCAGTTAGACGGACGCTCGCGGACTACGGTTAGCCTGTGCACAGTTGACAGACGCCGAAATACACGTCCTCTAAAGACGAGCTTCGGATTTCACGGCTTATTCGTGAGCGCTCTTTCCACCGCTTCCGGGTTTCTGTCTATCACTGTCAAGTAGGCGCGCACGGCGCTTTCCGGACGCCGCCGACCTTGCTCCCATTCCTGGAGCGAGCGCGGGCTCACGGCGTAGCGGCGTGAGAATTCCGCTTGCGACAAGCCCAACTTGCAGCGGATCGCCCTGACATCTACGTCCTCAGGAACCTCGACGTATCGCATGGGAAGCGCCGTCCTCCCTTCGACGTGGTCAACGACCTCCTGCATGGCGGCTATCAGGCGCTTACCCATTCTTGAATGCTTGTTCTTTGTCATTGGACACCCTTCAAACGATTGACCATCTCTTTCAATTGCCGTCTGTCCGATTGGGTCAAGTCTTCCTTCGCCGCTTTGGTGTAGATGTCGAGAAGATAGACTACATCGGCTGCTGACCGGTAAAAGTAGATCACTCGAACGCCCCCGCGCTTTCCCTTTCCTTGGCGGCCCCAGCGGGCTTTGCGAACCCCGCCTGTGCGTGGCACGACCGGGTGTATTTCCGGGTTTTCCGCGACGTGGGTTTCCATGGCTTCCCGCTCCTCAGCGCGGAGGATCTTGGCCGCCCGCTTCGCATAAACGCTAGTGTAGGCAATCGCAGCGCTCACGGGTTCACTATACGGCACTGACGGACTGAAATCAAGCATAGCCGGATGCGCTGTGTCAGAGAACGCAACAGACCTCATGCCATCCGGCGGTGAGTACTGCCGCACCGATGCCGACGACGATGAGGACAAACACCCCACAGACCCACGTGTTGCTGTCCCAGTACTTATGGGCAGGGTTGCCGTTCGTTGTTGTGGACTTCTTGTCTCTTGACAAACGCGAAATAATAGGCTACAGTATTGAAGCCACGCTGGGCGCCTCTCGGCCGCACGAGGGGCGCGAAGGATGGTTGGCAGCAGCGAGGCCGAGTCTACGCCGAGCGAAAGACCGCTACGACTCTGATCTTTACGAACGATCCGGGAATGTCTATGAAAACCAAGGAACACACCGGAACAGTGGATACAAATCGAGAATGCTCGCGCCGCGTAGCGCTGACCTTCAGGTCAGCAGACAGGAAGCCGAGCGAGTGGCCACGTAAAGGTCGGCGCCATTCAGAATTCCGGGAACAAAGCGAGAATGTCTATGAAAACAAAGGAGCGCGTCCGATGTGCAGACATAAATCGAGAATACTGGCGCCGCGTTGCGCTGACCTTCAGGTCAGAAGGTGTGAAAAAATCACTGACTGTCATCCTGAGCGCAGCGAAGGATCTCCGCAGTTTTCTATGGCTCAACG